>Ga0208957_1000414_pt1 | contig 36456 bp, 46 predicted proteins | sample RifOxyA1_FD_184029 | JGI IMG/M metagenome (GOLD analysis project Ga0208957, IMG submission 184029) | Groundwater microbial communities from Rifle, Colorado - Rifle Oxygen_injection A1 (SPAdes) | ecosystem: Environmental > Aquatic > Deep subsurface > Groundwater | place: Rifle, Colorado, United... | reverse complement strand
GAGTTTTATTCGCGGCAATGTGAGTTTTATTAACGGCGATGTGAGTTCTATTAACGGCGATGTGAGTTCTATTAGCGGCGATGTGAGTTCTATTAGCGGCGATGTGAGTTCTATTAGCGGCGATGTTGACGAATGTGCTATTACAGAAGAAGAACGGCAAAAGGGAATAGATATAATTGATTTGGTTGAATAAAATTATGAATCTAAAAGACTTAAAAATGCCAGACAAAATGACCGAATCCGAAAAGAAAAAGTATATCCAATTGGCGAACAAAGAGATTCGTGAGTGGATAAAGTTTCTGAATGCGTTGGGGGCAATGTATGATGATAGTCAAACGCACATCGGAAAATCTGATTTAGAAACAATAATAAATGAAATGACAAGGGATTTTTCATCCATATCTTATCCAAAAATTAAGAGTGAAATTAAAAAAAGATTATGGGAGTTATGCCGTATTAGCGACGATGTTAAAAAGGATTTGCCCATAGGTGTGTCTGCGTGGAAAGAAATGGGCAAAAAGTATGGCTTCTACGAGTATTTCCTGAACAGATATGAAAAGCAATATACTGAATTAAAGATGCAAGTTGAAGAGTGTTTACGACATTGTGAAAAACAAAACGGAATGCCAATGTGCAAGAATTGTGGGATCAATGATGAAAATATTAAATAATAAATAACTAAAAAAAGACTATGAAGTATCTAAAACTACAAGTCAATCTCTTGGATTTAGACCCAAGAAAAAAAGTCATTAGATTGGATGAACAGGATGCAGAAAGACTTTTGAGAGATGTTATCGCGCAAGCGATTTACAATCTTGTTTCAAGCGAGCCAACAAAAAATCTTCAAATGAAAGCGATGATTCCGTTCTCTCCAAAAGAATTTAAAACAATGGATGAACACAAAATGTTGTTTAAACTAAAAGAAAGATTGTTATATTCTGATTCAGAATGGTTAGAGTTAGGAAATGATTTGTTTAAATTCATAAAAAATAATATTAAGGCTGAGGGTTATACTTCGGCAGTTTCGCATTTGCTTTGTCGCATTGACGAATTTTTGGATGAAGCCGAAAAACAAGACGAAGAAAAAACAGAAAAGATATTTAACAAGGAAAAAAATAACAAAGGAATGACACAGAAAGAATATTACAAATCGCTTGGTTATAAAGTTGAGATTGTAAAAAATCAAAATGAAAACACATCTCCTAATAAAGGGAAGAATACCAAGTAAAAAAAACAGCAAGCAGATAATCAGAACTGCGAGGGGTTTTAGTTTGATTAGTTCAAATGCTTATTTAGAATGGGAGCAACAAGGGCGTTGGCAAATAAAATGTCAGCGCCCTCCAAGGCGGGAAGAATGTAAAATTGAATTGGTGTTTTTTGCTCCTGACAAAAGAAAATCGGACTTGACAAATAAGGCTGAAAGCATAATGGATTTACTTGTAACTTGCGGAGTTATACCAGACGACAATTGGTTTGTTTGCAAAAATGTTTCTCTTATTTTTGGGGGAGTAGACAGACAAGACCCAAGGTGCGAAATTTTAATATGCGAGCCTTAACAGAAAAATTGAAAAAATCTTTGGAAAAGGACGAAAGAATGAAAAGATGTATTATATGCGGAAAACTTAATCCAAATTGGCATCACATTTGGATATACGCAGGCAAACAGATTAACGAGAATTGGGCAATTGTGGCATTGTGTGAATATCATCATACGGGAAGCGGTTGGAATAATGAAGTAAAACAGTTTTGTGAACAATATTCTTTAAGTATTATGACCGAGGCAGATATAACCAAATATCCTAAAAAAAATTGGCTTCAAATAAAAAAGTTCTATGACAGACAAAAGGAGGATAATCTGTGATAAATGCAAACGGGACATCATAATCAGAGTAAATAAGAATTTTGAACTAAATGATTACTTAATCAACAAGCATCGCGTCAAGATAATGATTTTAAAAGGAAAAATGCAAATTATATGTAAATATTGCAAAGGAATAACTACGATTATCTATGACATATTGTCAGAAAAAAAAACTTGAAAAGCTTCTGGGACTTATAGAATTAAGAAGATTATATTTAATTGAATTAAGCATAGAATCATTGCAAAAATACGGGCTTGATTACATAACACACAGGGATTTGATTATAAATTCTTTGTATGTGAAGTGTGAGAATATAATCAAGAACATAAAATAAAAAGTTATCCACAGAATTTCGGACTTGTTTTATTTTTAAAAACATTGTATAATTATAGTATAAATACTATCCATCTTGAAAGATGGGGTAACGGGGATACCCGTGTAGGGATAAAATCGCTACGACATTAACGTGTCTTTTTTTGTATGCCAACTCACAATAATAAGTTAACTTCCGAACAGATTGCTAAGAAAAAAAAAACCAGCAAACGTCCTGATTTAGTTGGAAAGCCGAGACCAGACTTATCAGAACTTTTGAAAGGCAATCAATACGCCACAGGACTACACGAAGGAAGACCCACTAAATATGACGAATCTTATCCCGACTTGCTTATAAGTTTTTTTTCAGCGCCGTTTGAGAAAGAAATTGAAGTTCCACACTATAAAAATGGAGCAATTCACTGGGTTGATAAGCAATACAAAGCTAACTTATTTCCAACAGTCACTAAGTTTTGTAGATTTATCAATATTTGTGTATTCACCTATTATAAATGGATAAAAGAACATAAAGACTTCTCAAAGGCAAATGATACGGCCAAGGAACTTCAAAAAGATTTTCTTGTAGAAAACACTCTAAACGGAAATTATAATCCTTTGTTTGCTAAATTCGTTGCAATTAACTATTCCAATATGGTTGACCGAAAGACCATAGCAGGCGACGAAGATAATCCTATTAAAATTGATTATGTTAGTGAAGGAAAAAAACGAGCAAAAAAGTGGGGGACAGGAGTTTAGTTATGAAAAGTGGGTTGAGGAGTTAGAGAGCTTGCAAGAAAAGGACAGAAAAGATTTTATTATAGAATCGTTGAGGAATAAAGCGCATTCGCATATTTTTGGGAGATATTTCTTTCCGCACATTATTCAAGGAACAAATGAAGTGCCAGAATGTCATAAGGAATTGATTGAAGAGCTTAATAAAAAGAAAGACAGCGCAATAATTTTTCCACGCGGTTTTGCAAAATCAACTTGGGAAAAGATTGACACGATTCACGACATTATTTACAAATCAGAGCAGGTTATACTTTACATATCAGTGACAATAACGGATGCGCAATTTCATTTTGAGAGCATTAAAGCTGAATTTGAGAACAACGAGCTTTTAAGGAGTGTGTATGGAAATCTCGTTCCTGACTACATAAACGCAGGAAAGAAATGGACTAATACGCACTTTGAGACAACGAATGGGATAAACGTAGTAGCAAGAGGGTCTTGCAAGGGACGCGGGGTGAACATTAAAAATCAGCGTCCGACTAAAATTATTTGCGATGATATAGAGGAAGACGAGCAGGTTCGTAGCGCAGAACGCCGTGAGAAGCTCCACAATTGGCTGTATAACGTCATTTTTCCTTCAAGAGACAAAAACCTTGGAAAGATAAAAATGATTGGAACAGTGCTTCACAGGGCTTCGGAGATAGTATTGTTTTATGAACGGCACGGTGGAATTTTTAAGCGAGCAATAGAAAACGGGAAAAGTATTTGGGAAAGTTATTGGTCATTGGAAGATTTAGACAAAGAGCGAGAAAAAATTGGGACGAGGGCGTTTACGCAGGAATTTATGAATAACCCTACCGATTCCGACCTTGCTAACTTCAAGCCCGAATGGATTGATGAGAATATTTATACAATATTGCCAAGAGTCAATTCGTTATGGTGGAGGGTGATTACAGTAGATCCGCAGGCTGGCGAATCCAGCTTATCAGATGAATTTGCGATAACAGATTTGAGATTCCAACGAGGGTCAACGCATAGATACGTAGAAAAACAGATAGCAGGGCGAGAGAGTGTTATTGAACAAGCAAAAAAGACTATATTATGCTGGCTTGAAGATCCTTTGCATACGTTATGCGTGGGGGTTGAAAAGGTGATGAATCAAACAGCTTTATATCAGACTTTGTTGGATTGGAAGAGTTTTAAAATAGAGATTGACGGATTGAGACATATTAAAGACAGGAATATACCAGTAAGAGCAATAACGCCCGAGGGCAAAGACAAGGTTGCGAGATTGCAAATGCACGAGCCTGAATTTGAGCGAGGGGAAATTCATTTAAGACCCGAAATGAAAGAACTAAGAGACCAAATATTATTCTTGGGCACAAAAGTTTTAGAACACGATGACAGGGCAGACAGTTTAATTATGGCGCTTGACCTTGCGAATGTTAAGGAAGAAATAATAAAAGGTTCAGAAGAAACCCAAAGAGAGTCAAAAATGACCGTAGCAGGAAATATTTATAAAGAGAAGTTTTAAATATGGACGAAGTAAAATCACTTGAAATAAGGAGCGTTGCTAAAAATGTAGCAAATGTTCTTACAAAAGAACTTGGAGATAGTGGAACTCAGCGTTATGGTGGTTATTATTTTGAGGAGCCGAATTCTCTTTTTAGAGATGAAACAAGGATTGACACCATAGAAGAAATGCGACGAATGGACGGAACAGTCATAGCTGTTTTGAACGCAATTAAAGCTCCTGTATTTTCAACTGATTGGAGAATAGAAACTGAAAGCGAGGAAGAGGAAGACCAAATGATTGCAGAGTTTGTTCACAAGCAACTTTTAGAAATGGGGGATAGCTACGGGGGAAGAACTTGGAATGAGTTTTTGAGAGAAGCGTTTAACTTTTTAGATTTTGGGCACTATGTCTTTGAGATTGTTTATGATGTTGTTGATGGACAGATAATTTTGAAAGATTTAGCGCCACGTATACCACGTTCAATTCAAAATTGGAAATTAACGGATGGAAGATTCGGCATTGTGCAGTGGATACGAACAGATGACAAAACGATTTTTAATGCAGAGATACCAGGAGACAAATTGCTTATACTGACGAATGAAAAAGAGGGTGATGATGTAACGGGGCGTTCTGTTTTGAGAGCGGCTTATAAGCATTACAAAATGAAAGATGTCTTGTATAGAATCTCCGCAATAGCCGCTGAACGCTATGGTGTCGGAATTCCTGTGGTTTGGGTGCCTGAAAGCGCGGGAACTGCTGAAAAAAGCGAAGCGGAAGAGATGGCTAAAAATTTGAGAAGCAATCAGAAATCCTTTGTATTATTTAAGGGGAAGAAAGACGATTGGGTTTTTGAAATTAAAACTCCAAATGGAAATCCGCAAGGCGCACAGATTGACAGTTTGATTGAACATCACAATAAGCAAATATTGTTAAGTGTTTTAGCTAACTTTTTGGGACTTGGAACGGATGGCGTTGGAAGTTTTGCATTGAGTAAAGACCAGTCATCATTTTTCTTGAAACACGTTGAAGATAAAGCGAGATATTTTACGGAACAGATTAACAAGCAAGTTATTAAGCGGTTGGTTGATATAAATTTTGGGAAGCGAGAAGTTTATCCCAAATTGAAGTTTAGCGCATTGGGAGACATAGATTTTAGAGAAATGAGCGAAGTTTTGAAGACATTGTCAGATGGGGGATTGATTATAAATGACGGCAAATTGAAGCAATTTTCGCATAAAATGTTCAAGCTCCCAGAACTTACCAGGGAACAAATAGAAGCAATTGATAACGAGGTTGAACCCGAAAAACCCATTGAAGAATCAATGGTTGAAAAAAAAAAGGACAATTTTGGAGCTTTTACGGAAAGGGAGTTCAAACCATTTAGAGCATTAAGTATACAAGAGGAAAGAGTGAATCTTAGATCGCTAAATGAAGCATTTAACAAAAATGAAAGGGAGATTGAAGAGGAAATGGCTGATATAACAGAGAAGGAGATTGAACGTCTACAAAAAGAAGTTTCGGGAATTGTTGAGGAAAAGAATATAACGGCACTTGACGTGATGAAATTTGCTGGGATATTAGCAATAGCTAAATTATTGAAACGAGTGATGAAAAATAGCTACGATTTAGGTAAAACAACAGCGAGTCAAGAGATGGGTATAACGATACCGTCCACGAAAAAGGATTCTGTTCAGATTATGGGAATTGACGGCTCAGACATAGCAATTGGCTATGGCGCGGCAGTTTTAGGCTCAATAAAGAATGTCGCAAAAGAGGCTATTTCAGCAGGAGTGAGCAAGGAAGCGGCTACGGCGGAAGCGATAAGAAGGGGAAAGGAAGAAGCGGCAAAATTGATTATGGGAACAAGTGGAACTGTTGTGGGAAAGTATATGAATCAAGGGCGAAGGCAGGTTTTTGGAGATAATATCAACAAAATAGTAGGATTCCAGCGTTCAGAAGTATTGGATGATAGGACTTGCAACATTTGTCTATCTTTGGATGGTAGAGTGATAAGATCAGATGATCCTATGGCTAAAATGGATTTAGTGCATTCGCATTGCCGAGGGGTTTGGGTGCCGATTATGGTCAGCGATCCAGAACAGCCCAAAATAACAGGCATCCCCAAGACAATAGAATCGCAGTTTGATAAAATTGGTGGCATTCCTACGGTAAATTCATTCAAACAAATAAAAAAGCCTACAAATGTTAAGGGAAACGAAGTGGCTCAAAAAGAAATTTCAAAGCGACTTAATAAATAATCTTAATTTATGGGAGAATTAACAAAAGACGAATTAAAGGAAAAGTTAGACGGATTGGGCGTTGTTTATGATAAACGCTTAGGGGAAGACAAACTCAGAGAATTATATAATTCTAAACTTCCTACGGACAGCGTTGAAGAAGTTGAGGAAACAAAAATGACGACAGAAAAAACTGTAAAAATTAAATACATAATGAGAATGAATATAAACCACGATAAGGTCAGATATGCGCAGGGGGGCGATTGTCCTGCTGAATTATTAGAAAAGTTTAAAGAATGGGGATTTGTTGAAGAAGTAAGAATATAAGAATATGTTTGATAAAATATCACAGTTTATTAAAAGTTTTCCTGCGACAAAGGATTTAAGTCCAGAGCAGAAAAGCAAAGCTATGGATATTTTCAATGCCTTAAAAAAAGAAGGGATAGAAGATGGCAAAGCCATAGCAATCGCAATGGATAAGGCAAAGGGAATGAACGAAATGCCTTGCGAAAAGATAAAAAAAGAGATGATGGAAGAGATTTTCAATTACATTTCTGTTGTTGAACTAAAAGAAACTAAGTCTATCATTGAAGTTTTAAGGGTTGGAATGATTCAGGACAGGGGATTAAATATTACAACGAAAATGTTAGCGGATTTTGTAGATAATTTTAAAAATAATGCCTATGGAACAAATGATGCAAGCGGCGCGCCTATGGTGCAAGTTAATTTGGGACACGACCGAGATGGCGAAGCGGCAGGTTGGATTAAAGATTTATTTTTAGAAAACGATAAGTTAAAAGCATTGGTTGAATGGACTGAACTTGGGATAGAAAAGATTAAAAAAGGGTTATTTAAGTTCATTTCAGCGGAATTAGCGCCTAAATTCCCGCACGCAAAGGAAGGAAAATTAGTTCAGAACGTGTTAATGGGAGCCGCTTTGACCAATACACCTGCCTTAAAACTACAACAACCAATAACATTAAGCGAAGAAGCCGATAAATTATTAAAAAATATAGTTATGTTGCAAAAATTATTGGACAATTTAAAAACAAGAGAATTAGTATCAGTAGAAGATAAAAAACTGCTTGACGAAATGTTGGCAGGTTTATCCGATGAGGATAAAAAGCAATACGATGAAACTGTTGCTGAAATAAAAGCCAAACCAGAAGTCAAAGAAGAGGAGAAAAAGGAAGAAGAAAAGAAGGAAAAAAACAAAGAAGCTAAAAATGAGGAAAAAAAGGAGGCTGAGAATAAAGAAGAGCTGAAAGAAAAAGCGAACGTAGAAAAAATGAGTGAATTGGAAAAAGAAAATCAATCGCTTAAAGAAAAGTTAGAAGACATCAATTTGAATGAGACTGTAAAGCAGTTTATTATCAACAAGGAAAAAAATATAGGTTTTTTGGGAGAACAATCAGTCAAAATTGTTTCTTTCTTAAAGGGATTGACGGTTGACCAGAGAAATGAGTTCAAGGATTTAATTTCTCAAATCAAACACGTTGACCTTGAAGAAAAGGGTTCGTCCGACGCTGAGAATAATCAACAAAGCGACAAACCAATGGACGAACAAGCCGCCGAGTTGGCGGAGAATTTAATGAAAGAAAACAAGGATTTGACTATTGAAAAAGCCCAAAAAATGGCGGTGGAAAAACTATCTAAAAAATAATAACACAATATGAGCGACATTACATTAGTAAATGACGAGGGAAAAATTGAACTTTCAAGACCCGTCGCTTCCAACTTGTCTACGAAACAATATTATTTCGTCAAACACGATGCAAGCGAAAAAGTTGTTATCACAACAGCGGCAAACATATCCCTTGGAGTATTGCAAGACGCTCCAGACGGTTCCGTAACGGAAAAGGTTGGAACGGTCAGGGTTGGAGGTTTGACATTGGTTAAAGCGGGCGGAGCTATTGCGTTTGGTGATTATTTGACACCAGACGGAAATGGCGCGGCAGTAAAAGCGAATGGCGGAGAACATTATAATGCAATTGCATTGACAAGCGCAGATTCCGCAGATTTGTTTTTGGCTTTTATCGTTCACGGACAATTGAACTAAATTAACTAACTAATATGATACCAAAATTAGGTGATGCAAAAGTAGATAAACTACTCTCGCAGTTTAGCCAGATGTATCGGAATAACAACTACATTTCCGAGATGATTCTTTTACCTTTGAAGGTAAAGGAAAAGACTGGTAAATTTGCGAAGTATGGTAAGGAAAATTTGAGAGTATACACAGACCAGATTTACAGAGCTCCTGGAACAAGAGCGCATTCAATAGATTATAGCGTTTCTCAGGGTTCTTATATCTGCAAGGAGCGTTCTTTGGAAAAAGGTGTTCCAGATGAATTCATCAACAACACCGATGACCCTTACGATCCATATAGAGATGCAACGACAGTAATTATGGATAATTTGTGGGTTAATCAGGAAGCCGCATTGGCTACGATAATGGCTGATACAGGGATTTTGACTCTTAACACAACATTATCAGGGACATCTCAATGGAGCGACTATGTTAATTCAGATCCTATCGGAAATATTGAGACTGCGATTGAAGCGGTGAGAACTGCCACTGGACAGAAACCAAACGTAATGGTTATGGGTCATTCAGTATTTTCAAAGTTGAAATATCATCCTGATATTAGAGAGCAAGCTAAATACACGGGTAATGGAAGATTGAGCGATGATGCTTTTAAGCAATTGTTGAAAGAATTTTTCAGCATTGAAGAGGTTTTGGTTGGTGATGCTATCAAAAATACCACAGACTCTGGGCAGTCAGATACTTTGGCTGATATTTGGGGCAAACATTTGTGGGTTTTATACCGCACACCAGCTCCAACTTTGATGAAAGCAACTTTTGGAATGACATTGCAAGACACTCCTCGCCTTATTGAACGCTATCGTGAAGAGGAAAAGGTTCAGGATGTTATTCGTTTGAGATATAGCTATGACCAGAATATTATGGATGAAAATTTGGCTTATCTCATCAAGAACGCTATCGCTTAGTTATAATGCAGTTGTGGCTTTTAAAGTTTCCCACCGTCCCGTAGGGTAAAAAAAGAAACTTAGCATTATAAATAATTTACGAATATGTATAGAAAATTTAGGAGCAAGGAAATAGCAAAGATGTTCCAGCCAGTTGGAGTTAGTATGACCCCTGGTTCAACGACAGTGACTGCTATGAACTTGGACGAGTCGGGAAAGATTACTTTCGCAAAAGGGGCAACAGTGCCGACAGATGCGGAAGCTGGATATGCAAAAGGTTGTTATTTTGTTCAAACCGACGGAGGTATCGGAACTACAATCTATATTAACGAAGGGTCAAACACATCTTGCGATTTTAATGCGATTTCGGCAGGCGGAGTTACAACTTTCACGGCTTTGACGGACACGCCAGCCAATTATGTTGGTTCAGCATATAAATTACTAAGAGTTAACGCAGGAGCTACCGCAGTAGAATTTGCAACAGCTGACGCTACGATAATTAGAAGTTTGGCACAAGGAAGCATTATCGTTGGAGACGTGGCAGGATTGGGTTCAGCCTTGGACGCAAAGGGCGACGCAAAAATATTGATTGGAAATGGAACCACAATTACATCTCAATCAATCACGGGGGATGTTTCAATTACCAATTTGGGAGTAGCTACTGTCACGGATCTTACTATTACAGGTGAAGCGCAAGGCGATGTTTTATATCGCAACGCTACAAACTGGGTAAGATTGGCGGCAGGAGTAGCAGGTCAAGCGTTGGTAACAGCAGGCGCTGGTTCAAATCCTTACTGGGGTGCGCCAAGCGTTGCGACAGCTTCCGTTCTTACTAACAGTGTCACTTGTGAAGCGGGCGCGAATGATTACACTTTGATTTTTGGAGCGGCTGGTGGAGCTTACAATTTGACAGTTCCGGCAGTTGGTGGGAGCAGAACATTTGCTTTTATAGACGAAGCGCAGACATTCACAGCTATACAAACATTTACAAATGAGGGATTGCATATCTTGGATACAAACGCTTCTCACGATTTGATTGTAAAAGCTGGTTCGGATTTGACAGCAGATAGAATTTTGACTTTCAACACAGGCGATGCGGCACGGTCAATCACAATGGCTGGCGATATTTCTATCGCGGCGAACTTCAATACAGTCAATGCTAATGCTTTGACATTGACAACGACTGGTATTACGGATGTCACTTTACCGCTAACAGGAACTCTTGCCACTTTGGCTGGAACCGAAACCTTGTCAGGTAAGACATTGACATTGCCACAGATTAACGACACTTCTGCGGATCATCAATATGTATTCGCGGTAAGCGAGCTTGCGGCTGATAGAAACATTACATTGCCTCTACTTACAGGCGATGATACGTTCGTATTTCAAGCACATCTTCAAACATTGACTAATAAAACTTTGTCTGGAAACGTTGCGACAGGGTTCGTTTATTCTGTTGGAGGAAATGCTATCACATTCCAAGACGCTGTGCATACAGTAATTGGACGTGACACAGCGGACACTTTGACCAATAAGTCGTTCGACTGCGACGGTGCAGGGAATGCTTTGACGAATGTAAATGCAAATGAACTTGACCCAATTACAATGGGAACAAGCACATACGGCGTTGAATTTACTATCACTTACAACTTGTCTAATCAGGCGGCGGCAGTAAATATTTTCAATGCTAATGCACCTTTCAAGTTCAGAGTCATTGATGTATATTCGGTTTCAACTTCTGCTGATGGTGGGACTTGGAAATTGAACAATGGCGCGCTTGGTGCAGGAACAGATTTGCATAATCCAGTCACGGTTGCGGCATCTGATACAGATATTGATAGAATAATAAATTTGAATGACGCGGCTTGGGAGATTGCACAAAATGGTTCTTTGTCAATCGTTCCTGATGGAGGTGGAGCTTTGGATTGTATGCTTTTTGTTAAGTGTATGAGAGTTGACTAAATAGTTAATTCTTAGGGGGGCTTTATAACCCTCCAATAGAGATAACTATATGGCTAAAAAAAAGGATATAATTTTTAAGAGGGAAACCGAAGTCAAACACAGTTATAAAATTCTCCGCAATTTAAAATTTAGGGGGGAATTATATAAAAAAGGTCAGCAAATAGGATTTTTAGATAAAAATATTGAAAAATTATTTATACACAATAATTACGTAATTTAAAGAATATGAATGAAAATTTTAAGCCACGCGCAGGTTTAGTGTCAATCCCGTTAGCTTCTACTATACCTGAAACTATAACCGCAGAGGCAGTTACAGTTCCAGCAGGAGCGGCAGGGACGGTAGTAAATTTCTATTTAGAAAGAAAACCGATATACGACAGCCATAAGAATTACATAGGAGGCTTCGGTGATACAAGTGTCGTTTTAACATCAACAGCATTTACAACAGAAGTCTCGCACGAAAAATTGGATGCAGATTTGGCGAATGGAGAGTATTGGATTGATTATATTACTGGTAAATGTAGAGGAAAAAAGGCGGACAATTCAGTCGCCTTAACAGCAACTTATAATGTTCCTATTTTAAATGTTTCTATTGAGACTGGTGATATAGAGATTGGTGCAGTAGAATTGAAAAATGCAACATCTGATGAAAGGGCAAGTATTGAGGCGGCTAACACGGTAAGAGCGATAACGACTAAGGTTTTGGCGGTTCAAGAGGTCGGAGCAGATGGGACAGTTCCGCCAACAGGTTCGTTGTTAACGAATGCTCCATTTGCAAAATTGACGGATGGCTCAACTAATGTAGATGTATTACCATTAACAGCTGGCACAGTTTCAACAGGACTTTTATCAGTCGCAGGCGAGATCGTTGACTTTGATACGGGAGCTGGAACAGACGCAACGCCAGTGATTGGTATTTTAGGTGCTTCTGCTGGTGGAGCGAAGCCGTTATATTTAGTCTCTGACGATTCGGAAATGGACGCTACGCCGACGATATTACCTATTGGTGGCGAATATAGAGCCGCCGCAACGACTTATACAGACGGGGATGCCGTAATATTGCAGACTGATATTAACGGAAACTTAAAAGTGACTTCCACTGGAACGAGTAAATATGAGAATGCTTCGTTTGCAGAAATAGAAGATGAAGCAAGCGATTCTGAATTTAGCACAGCGGTAATGTATGGAATGGATACGGAAGCCGTCGCAAATTCGCAGTTAAGAGCTTTGCAAGTAGCGATAGATAATGCAGGCGTTTCTGCAACGCCAAATGTTTTAATTTCGGGAGGTATTTATAAAAACGCCTTTGACACTTATGATGATAATGACGCAGTTCCATTTCATTTTAATGCAAGTGGACAATTGCTTGCAAATTTGAATGATGGAATAACCGCGCTTGACATTTTGCCATTAACCGCAGGAACAGCCTCCACAGGTTTGCTTTCTGTCGCTGGTGAAATTGTGGATTTTGACACCAGTGGCGGTACAGACGCGACTCCTGTCATCGGCATATTGGGCGCGAGCGCGGGTGGAGCAAAACCGCTTTATTTAGTATCTGATGACGCGGCCATGGACGCGACGCCAACAATGTTGCCGGTCGGTGGTGAATATCGTTCAGTAGATACTGCTTATACTGATGGAGACGCCACAGTGTTGCAAACAACAATAGCCGGCCATTTGAAAGTGAGAGCCGATGGCTATGACACTGCCACTGATTCAATGAAACAGTTTGAGGTCAGTCCGCTGGATCAACATTATGTTGAGGAAAGTTTGGTTGACACAACCAATTTAGCGGCGGCTGCTGCATATTATCCTGCTTCAACAGGTGCGTTAGTCGGAGCTTATAAAGATTTCTCATTCACTGGAAAATTTATTGAAGGAGTGGGAGAAACCATAACGATGTTGGTGCAGGGTATGAATGATGAGGATACGGCTTCTGGTGATTGGATTACCGTTTATGGTTATAGAGACGACGCTAACACCACGGTTGCAAGCGTTGTAGCCACCAACGCAACAGTCACCTATTCATGGAGTTTTAACAACTTCAACTTTAAGTATTACCGCATTGTGGTTACTCCTGATAGTGCCACCAATACGGCCATAGTTAAATTAAGAAAAAAAGCACTCTAATTATATGTTAAACTTCTTAAATAAACAGGAACTCGTAGTGCCAACAGCTGATGTAGCAACAAATGCTTTTGTGATGGATGTTGTCGGAAACAAAACGGATGCTGCTGCGGCAGGTGCGGTGAGTGCTACAGAATCTTTGATGGCTTACTCAAAACAGAATGTTACGAACACCGAGGCAGCAACCGTTGCTTTGACGACTATTGATGGTATGCACGATGTGCCGACTCAAAACTTGGCTACAAACGCCATTATGAGTCAGGTAATTGGTAACAAGACCGACACGCTTATAGGGACTTCGCTTTATTCGCAAACTGTTAATATTCTCACGAATATTTTAACAATATTGAATAACACGGGTGCTCTTGTAGCTTCTAATATTAAAACTCTCACTGGAACAGGAGATACTAAAATTAGTCTTTTTAGTGTCACAGGTGCAGTCAGGGTGCATGAGATTTATGGAGTGGTGCAAACCGTAGCTGATTTTGAAACTACCGTTTTCCAGAAAGTTGGCTTGGTTCTCTATGAAGCAACACCAACTACGGTGGAAATAACTGATATTGGAGTGGGAGTAGATGGTTCTGGTGCGGTAGCTGGTTCGTTCTTTATAAGAACCGCAGTAGATGGTTCCGCACAACCGCTTACTTTCTTGCCTGCAAGTGTGTGCGCAAAAGTTGAGACGACATTTGAGGGTGGCGGATATGGACTTGTTCTTGTTCAAAGAACTGCTAATGACACTTTCGTTCAAGTAGAGTTTACGGGAGCGGCAGCTACCAAACTTAATATGCAATGGTTTGTTAGATACACACCATTGACCACAGGTGCAACAATAATACCAACAGTTTAATCCAATTTATATGTATTTAAAAGGAACAAAATATATCGAGGAGGTAGAGGAGGTATCCGTTAAGGATGCCTTCCCTGTGGCAGAGGTGAAAGCAAAAATAAAAGCATTGGTGCCAGAGAACGGCAAGAAACTGTATAAAGAAATTGTTGATGCAATTGAACAGGATTTTGTGGCACAAAATATTCACTTAAAAACAGATGAAATTCTTAATTGTATCAAAGAAGTTGACATTGAGTGGAATCCAAAAATAAAAGATAGGGTAGAAATTAAATAAAATTCTATGGGGCTAACTTATCCAAAAATAAGAGCAGAGAGTTGTGTTTTTAGAGAACAATTCATAAACGCACAATATGTTACTGATAATCAGGTAACTCTGGTTAGTGCTCCAACGGTAAATAATGGGTTATACCTTAATGGTACGACTCAATACGCAAAACCTGCGGGACAAATTAGATACAGTTTTGGAGATGGAGTAAGTGACCTTCCATTTTCTATAAATGCCATTGTTAATAGTAATGATGTTACAAATACTTGCATAGTAAATAAAGGTTCTTGGGGAACGACAGGAGAATATGCCCTATGGTTTGACGGAAGCGACAAAATTACTTTTGCTTTGTATGATGAAAATGTCCCTGGAACTACTGGTTTTATTATGCGTTATTGCTCCGTGCCTTCAACTTCTTTAGAAGGAACTGACGCAAGGATAACCGCCACTTATGATGGTTCTGGTTTAGTGACTGGTTTGGCAATCTATGTTAATGGAGTTCGTTTAGATGATACCTCGGACGCAAGTACAGGTGCGGACACTTATGTTGCGATGAATAGACTTGGTGCAGACCTCGAAATTGGAGTTTACGACGGTGCTTTATATTTCAATGGAATAATCAAACTTATCAGCATTTATAACAAAGAATTAGACGAGGGCGAGATTCAAGATATTATGACAGCGATTACGTTTAGAGAAGTTGATGTTTTACAGCTCGAATACTTCTTGCCTCTTAGGACTCGTTATAATAACGGAGTTTCGGAATTGACCCATAATATGGGTATTATTGGAGGCGATGTTATAAAGTGGGGGGATGGAAGTGTTGTTGCGACTTTTCCTGCACTGCTTCCAAATAACGGCGTTAGTTTAAATGGGAATCAGTATATTGGGACTTCAACCGGTGGAACTTTCTCGAGTGCGCTTATGGGTTGTTTTGGTGGATTGTTCAAATACTCATCTGCCTCTGATACTATACTCTATGACTTCCGTAATGCCTCTGGTGAGGGCGTTGGTTTGCAGGCCAAGACTACTGGTTTATTATTATTTAGAGACGGCCTATTGGAAGGAGCAACCAGCGTCAAGAATTGCAATGATGGATGTTGGCACTCGGTATTTTGTGTATTAATTCCAAATATCGCAGGGGACATGACATACATTATGTATATTGACGGTGAATTAGACGTAACTAATGTCACAACTCGCTTTACAACAGCCGTTGGTTCAAAGTTTTATATGGGTTGTGATTACAATACGGCTAATAAGTTCGTTGGTAGTCTTAAATTCCCTTTCTTGTGGCGTATTCTCTTAACTCCTATACAGGCGAGATGGCAGCATGAAAATTTATTCAGACAATTTAACTCGTAAAATATGTCAACAATTAAGGAAAAATATGCAAGTAATATAATAGGCTGTTGGGATTTCAGGAGAGGTAGTCTTTTAGACCAATCTGGTAATGGTTTTACTGCTGTAGCGGTAGGAACTCCAAGCTGGGGCAGAGATAAGTTTGGCAGGTCAGTGGCTATTGAAAACAATACCAGTGGTCTAACGCTTGGTAAAATTTTAGGTACGACAGCGGCAGTTTCAAATATGACAATTGTTGTCCAAATGCAATTGAAGTCAATGGCAGGGTCTTATACTAGAATCGTAAAAAAGTTCGCTGGAGGTGGTTCGCAGGCAGGAAGCCTTGACCTTGACATACCTAATACTGGCAGGATACGATTTTTATTGGCAAATAGTTTGTCGGCATTTACTGTACTCCAGACAGGAGGCGGTGAGGTTACTAATGGAACACCTCTCATCATCGCCGCAACATTCACTGGAGCAACAAAAGCGATGGTTATATATAAAAACGGTGTTTCCGTAGCAACAGGCGCATTCACAGACAGTACCATCCCCGCTTATGACTTTAATTGGGAAACTGGTCCAGAAGGAACAAATACTGGTAAAAACGACTATAATCAGATTTTAGTTTTTAATACCGCCCTGACGGGTGCAGAAGTCGCACAGTTGTACGAAGAAATAGACCAAGAAGGTAATTACGATGTGATTGATATCACGCATCTCGATAACACCTATGACGCTTACGATGCTACTGGTGCAGATTCTTTGCCTGTTTATATCACAGACGGACAGGGGTGGAATGAGAGTTTTGCCAATGAAACAGCTGGTCAGTTAAGCAATACAGGATTCAGAATTAGTACAGGTACTTGGCAAGTTGATAGTTTAGGTCTTAGTAAGTACATAAACACTATCGGCGCAGGTATTATCTCCAAAAAAAATACTCAAGCGTATGGAACGTGGGAATTTGATTTCAACAAGACCGCAGCTGGCGCTATAAACGTGATAATGATAGCCAAAGAAATTGGTAGTGCTACCGCAACTGGTCAAAATGGATATTTATTGATGCTAACATCAGCCGAGAATGTGCAACTATGGATAACTACAAATGGTGTAGTGGGAGCGCAATTGATGTCTAGTAGTAACTCTGCGTTTACAGCAAGTGCTTGGCATACGTTTAAAATGACTCGTTCGCCTACTGGTGAATTTTCATTATACATTGATGGTGTTTTACTTGATGCTGCGCTTGGCGGCACAAATCCAGTTACTGAAAATACGCACACAACAAGTGCTTATATAAATATCGACCCAGACGCGGGAGATTTAATCAGAAATTTTGTATTTAAACCTTACGTGATTTGATATGAATAATGCTGACTATAAATTAGGGCAATTAGACCAGTTCAAACAGGATATTTGCAACCGTGTTGACAAACTTGAATCATCAATGATTATTAGATGGCAAGATATGACAGTTCAAATATCAAGATTAGAGCAGAAAATAGATAAGAACAGAGTTTGGAGAATAAAGACAATAGGATTTGCAAGCGGAGTGTCTGCGACTATTTCAAGCGCAATAACATTATTGACACTATATTGGAAATTAAAATAATATGGCATATACAACGATTGCAGAAGTTAGATCATCTACGGGATTTTCTAACGCTACGAACATAAGCGACGCTGTTATTACAGCCTATATTGCCGATGCGGATAGTATTATCAATTCAGAAATTGCCGATATTTATACTTTGCCGTTAGCTTCAACGCCTGAAATTATAGAGACAATAAGCCGAAACATTGTTATCGGATTATTATACGCTAATGAATACGGTGAAGAAACCGAAAACCTTGATAAAGGTTGGAAAAAAAGAATGGATTTTTGGCTGGATATTTTAAAGAGCATTAAGAAGGGTGAGTTAAGATTATACGGCACGGGGAACACAGAATTGACTCGCAGTTCATTAAACACGCCACTATTTGCTCCGAATGATACAGACAGCGCAAGCGGAGAAGATGCAGAGCCATTTTTCACAATGAAACAGACGTTTTAATATGTCAGAAATTACAATAAAATTAGATGACACGGAAGTCAAAAAAAAAATATTTGCGCTGGAACAGGGAATAAAAGATTTTCAAAAACCTCTAAGCGAGATAGGCGATGAATTGCTTGAATTTTACGGCAATACAGTAATTGAAAGCCAAGGAGTAGAGATTGGAGATCCTTATAGAAAAATGACAGCCGGAACAATTAGGGCAAGGTTGAATCGTTGGGGATATTATGCGCAAATGCCAATTAGAACAGACAAGATATTGATTTGGACAGGCAGATTACAAAAAGGGTTTTTTAAGGAAGTTTCAAAATTGACCTTGAAGATAGGCAATAAAGTTCCTTATTTCAAATATCACCAAGTTAGCACGGGGAGACCACCGCAAAGAAAAATGTTGGGAATAACATCAAAAGTGATTGAAAAAGTTGTTTCCAAACTCAATGATTACGCTAATAATTTACTAAAATAATATGAAAGGTTGTTGTTTAATTTTCGTCATCTTGTTTATAATTTTTATATTTATATGAACGATGTATTGGATGAAATCAAAATCTTGATGCAGGCAGGAATGAATACTACAACGACAAAAATAAAGTCGTTTTATCAAGGTGAGGTTATGCCTGTTCCGCAAAGTTATTTACCAGCGATGATGATATTTGGCAATAGCACAGAAATTATTGCTAAAACCACGGCGGAAGACCAATTTGTATATGATATAACGATAAGAGTTATCACTGATATAAAAAAACAGTTAAAGACAGCAGGGACGGGCGAAGTCATAAAAGTTCAGCAAGATTTGATAAACATAATGGAAGAAAGAAATGCAAACGGGACATTAAAGAATGACACAGTTTTGGGTATTTTGAGAGATCATATCCGTGGCACGGATTATATGTTCAACAATAATTTAACAATAAATTATAATATAGTCGCTGAGGGCGAATGGTTTTATGCAAAAGCAGAAATCAGGCTTGAAGCAACAACAGATTTAAAAGCAAGATAATATGATTAAAACTAAAATTTTACAAGATTTTGAAATCGTGGGCGAGAAAAGATTTGTCAAAGGTAGCGAGGTTATTATGACCGAAGCCCTATTTGAGACAATGAAAACGCGCGAAATGGTTGAAGAAGTTTTACACAAAGAAGAGACCAAAAAAATTAAGAAATAATTAAAATAATATGGGATCTTATTCAAGAACAGCTTATTTGGCAATCAAAGCCGAGATAAGCGAGAATATCGCAGTCAAACCTAACGTATTCGTTCCGTTGATGTCGGAAGACATTGTCACGGATTGGGGTGCTGTTGTGGCGACACCAGTTTCAGGCAATCGTTCAATGAATTTACGGGCATTAGCAAAAGCAATTCCTTCACCGCAAGGAACGGTCAATGTCTTGATTGAGCCAAAAACGATTGGATATTTTTTGAAAGCAGTTTTTGGTGCTTTATCTACGGGTCGTTTTATGCCAATCACTGGGGCTAATGGAGATTTTACAGTCGGAGAAACTGTCACTGGTTCACTTTCGGCGAAGACTGCCATTGTCGTTATTTCAAGCACAGAACGAGATTACTTGTTAATTTCTACGCCATCAGGGGAATTTACAGATGGAGAAACTTTAACGGGTGCAACTTCTGGGAAGACCGCAGTTCTAACTAAATATGATTCAACTGTATATGGACATCAGGGGGTTTTGCCTTATGCGACATTGCCTACATTTACAGTTGAAATTGGTTTTGACAACGAGGCTTATCGTTATGCTGGTGTGAGATTCAACAAATTTGAGCCTATTGCGCAGAACGATAATATAATTACAGCGGCGATTGGAATGACTGCACGGTCAGAATTTAAACACGCAAGAATTACTGCAATTACGACATCGGGAGCGGGGGCGAAGACTTTGACAATGGATCAGACAACAGGTTTGGCGGCGGCTGACACAATTAAATTATATCGCCCTGGAACAGGTTTTTTGGATTTTAGCGCGACTTCTGTTAAAACGCATACAATCGGAACAGTAGCAACGGAATTGACTATAACTGTGACGAATTTGGAAACAGCAACAGCCGTTGGCGATTTAATTGTTTTAGCTCCACAAACGCCGAGCTATACGATAGACGAAGAATTTACTTGGATTGGCGGTTCAGTTGTTAGACTTGATAATACGATTGATACAACCGTTGATAATAGCGGAGCTTCCATTGAAGATTTTGAATTGAGTATCGTAAATGAGCTTGAACCAATACACGGAGCAAATGGTGTTAATGTTGCGAATAGATTCCCTGCGGCAGTTTATATTAAAGGATTGACAGGTAGCGGTAAAATCTCAAAAACCTATACCGATATGGAATTGCTTGATAGGTTGCGAAAGAACAGAGAAACTGCAATACAAGTTGTGCACACTGGGAATGTTATCGGCTCTACAGATTTTTCTTACCAGTTGGATTGGAGAATTCCGAACTTGCAATTATCGCCATTTAATCCTTCATTGACAGAGGATGATTTGCTAAAACAGGAAATTGATTTTGAAATGTATTACAGCGGAACAGATGGATTTTTAGCAAAGGTTCTTTTGATAAACGATATAACAACTTACTAATATGTCAAGACTAATTTCGCAAAAAACTCGCAAAATTGAAATGGGACAAGATGAATGGATTGAAGTCAAAGAGGCTTTATCCTACGAAGAAATTCAATTGGTAATTGGGGATTTTGACAGAACAAAACAAGCCGATACGTTTAAAATTGCGATGCCCTTGTTAGAGACTGCAATTTTGAATTGGAATTTAAAAGATTCTGACGGCAATCTTTGCGAATTTTCTAAGGACAAAATCAAGTTATTGAATCTTGAAACAATCACTGAATTGATTGACACTTTGTCGGGATATTATTTCCCTTCAAAAAAAAACTTGGAGCCATCCGCAGGATAATATTCTCGGATAGTGCAATAGAAAAATATGGATATGATTCAATAATAGATTATCGGATGAGCGAGAAGTTTGGGTTGGATTGGCGAGAATATGACAATTTTAGAATGTTTGAGTTTATAAATATAATGAAATTAGAAGCCGAAAAACAGAACCAAGAAAATAAATATGGCAGACGCAAGACTACAAGTCATAATAGATCTGCAAGATAGAATATCTGCTGGATTGAAAAAGGTCAGAGATAATTTGAATGATATAAAGACTGGTTTTTCAGAACAAGCAGAAGCATCGCAGAAATTCGCAAAGGGATTGACGACAAGTATTGCCGCAATAGGCGGAGCGGCATTTTTTGGCATTAAATTTGAAGCTCAAATGGAAACTGTCAGGCAAGGTTTAATAACCTTGCTTGGATCGGCAGAAAAAGCAGATACGACAATTGCGAGAATAAAAGAAGAAGCCAAAAGAACTCCATTTGAAATTGAAGGTTTGTCTACTGCTGTCCAGTTAATCTCGTCCGTCACCAAAGATGGCGATAAAGCTATTGATACGATTCTTAATGTTGGAGAAGGCTTGGCGGCTATGGGTAAAGGACAAAATGAACTTGACCGCATAATTATCAACTTACAACAGATAGCCGCAGTTGGAAAGGCAAGTTCATTAGATATAAAACAATTCGCGTTTGCTGGGATTCCGATTTATGAAATGTTAGAAGACCAAACAGGTTTGGCAGGAGAAGCACTGGGAGATTTTATTACAGAAGGCGGAGTGACATTTGACTTATTAACCAAAATGTTTGACGAAGCTAATAATGTAGGAGGCAGATTTTTTGACGCTTATAAAAATCAAACAGGAACTCTTACACAACTTTGGTCTAACTTCAAGGATACACTCAATACAAGTCTTGGAACTTTTGTAAAACAGACTGGTATATTTGATGGTTTAAAAACCGCACTGTCATTTTTAACAGAAGAGACAGGTAAATTTTTTGAAAAAGTGACAAACTTGTTTTTGTTTTTCCGAGAACATCCGAGCACCCTCTATATCATAGCAGGCGCAATTTTGGGTGCGTTAGTTCCAGCAATCATAGCCGCCACCATTACATTTGCTACATTTTTGATAAGCTTAGCTCCATTTATGTTAGGAGGAGCAATTATCGCAGGAATAATTGCTGGAATAATTTGGATTGTAAAAAATTGGGAAATGATTAAAGCAAAAACAATTGAGATATGGGGTGCTATAAAATTATTTTTTGCCAACGTTTGGGAATCAATAAAGAATTCGTTATCATCTGCATTGTCAAGTGTTTGGGAGTCAATTAAAAACGCTACGAAGCCAATCACAGATGCTTTTGGGAATATTTGGAACATTGTGAAGGAAAAGACTATTGCGGCATTTGAGGGCATAAAGGACGCTATAAAAGGAGCTATTAACTGGATAATTGATAAGATAAATTGGTTCGTCCAAAAAGCTAATGCAATTGTAAGTAAGGGCGCAGGGGCAGTAGGAATATCAATTCCAATGATTCCCGAAATACCAAGATTAGCAAAGGGAGGAATAGTAAAGAGACCAACTTTGGCGATGATAGGCGAAAATGGTGCAGAAGCAGTCATTCCGTTAAATAAAGCTAACCGCCAAGGAATGGGTGGAAATATTATCAATATTATAGTAAATGGTGATATAAGCGGAGAGGATCTGATTGAAAAGGTCGGAGATGCTTTAACTAAAAGATTGCAATTAAGCACAGCTATTGTATGATTTTTTATTACATCAACAATATAGAAAGAACATCGGACGTTGTTAATAACACGTTGAAGATTGAAAATCAAATACAACGTCGTTCTGATAGTTGTTCTTTTAAAATTTTTCAGAATACAAAGCCAAGCGAAAACCAAAATTTAAGAATCTATGATGGTGCTTTGATTGAAAGTCAGGTTGGAGCTACGATTGTTTTAAAAGAATCCTATCAAGAGGAAATTTCTGCATTCCGTGCTGGACAAATAATATTTTTAGACTTGGGCGGAGATTTAGAACGCGCTATTATACAATCTTATACCGAAAGCACTCGCACAATAGTTTTGACTGCCGCGCCTACTGGAACTTTTGCGGCAGATGAAAAAATAGGGGAATTGATTTTTGGTGGAACAGTGGCGAGGGTATCTGATGCAAATCGCCATACGCTTAATAATATAGAATATTCCATAACAGGAGTAGATTTTACAAAGATTTTTGACAAGAAAATCATATCAGATAGTTGGCAGGAAGTAGATTGTCGCTATATCATTAACGATTTTGTAAACTCAACAATAAACTATAATACTACAATTGATAATTTAAGCTATGCTAATAATGGGGCGATTCAGGCTGAATGGATAGAGAGCGGAGACGGCAATAATCCGACAATAGATTTATCCAGTTTTATAGAGTCAATAAGTTCGGGAGTATTTGGTTGGACTAATGCAGGCGGGACTGCAACTTTCGCCGCTACTCCCACGAGTAAAGATATTTCTGGATTTGTCGGAGCATCCGCAGGAAGCCCAACACAAGGATTATTGATGAGCTGGTTTAAGACATCAAGCCAAGCCGCCATAACAACATTAAAAATAAGATTGGGTTCAGATTCTACGAATTATGCGGAATTTACGATAAGTTTATCAAGTTCAACAGATTGGCAATATCATAGCAAAAGATTTAATCAAGCTACGATTGTCGGGAATCCTAATTGGACGGCAGTTGATTATGCGGCAATCGTAATTACAGAAACAGCGACGGGAACAGTCAGATGGAATGGTTTGAGAGTCAATGCTGAAAAAAGTTTTACATTGAACAATGTTCAGCCAACGCCTACAATTGATGATATTCGCGCACCGCAGTTGAAGCCTACAAATTTTATTGACCAGCTTGCGAAAAATTTTGAGTATTTATGGTATATTGATTATGAACAAGATATACATTTCGTTGATTCTGAAAATGACCCTGCGCCTTTCAGTTTAACTACTACAAGCGATAACTTTTTTGATTTGAAAATGGAAGTTGATACCAGCAATCTTGGAAATCGCATTATTATACGAGGCGGAGAAAAAACATCCGATTCATTGTATGCGCAAGTATTTGAGGGTGATAATGCCATCCGTGAATGGTTGATGAAGACAAAATTTAATAATTTGTCAATCACCATAGACAATAACACAACAACGCACGCCGCAGAAGTCGGAACAACTACAACGAATATAAAAATAACAGGTCATAGTTTGTCAACAGGGGATCACATAACAAATAGAACAAGGTCAAATACGGTCAGACAGATAACAAAAGTTGATAACGATAATTTCACAGTTGAGACCGTGACAGGTCAAACGAATGGGGATACGATAAGTTATTTTTCAATCGCCAAGACAGATGGCGTTGAGGGTTTAACCGATGAAGCTACGGTAGATTATGTTGCCAATAGTAATGAAAAATCAATCAGGGCAACAAGTATTGAGCCAACCTTGCCGACTGGGACATTTATCAGATTCTCTTACAATGAACGCGTGCCGATACAAATACAATATACAGACCCAGCTTCTGCCAATTCTTTAAAAGCAATGGGATTAGGCGATGGTGTATTTGATTTAGATCCAATAACTGATAGAAATATTAAAGATTTAAGCCAAGCAATTATCATAGCAGAAGCCAAAGTTAGAGAATTTGGCAATCCTATAATCAGCGGTTCATTTATCACCGACTTTAAGGGATTAAGGGCTGGTCAACTTTTGCAAATAACCGAGACAACAAGAAGCGTTGATGATACTTATGTTATTCAGAAAATAAGCAAATCGCAAAAAGATGGTCAATTCAAGGACAATTTAGTTTATAAAGTATCATTCGGAACGACGTTATTCGGATGGATTGAGTTTATGCAGAAATTGTTGAAAGAGAAGCAAGGAATTGAATTGAATGTTGATGATATTGTTGAGACATTTGTTGATTCTAACGAAACAGTGGAAGCTTCCGAGGTTAGTTTATCGCAAAAAGGTGGGTTTAAAACTGCTACACAAACAGAAACAGTGACAAGTGATGATTCAAATACCATACACGAAACAACAGTCCCTTGGCAGTGGGAGCCAAGTGTTGGTCAGACTGTTGCAACTCGTTGGAGTTTATTTGAATGGGGATAATATGGAACACAATAAAATTAAAGTTAAAGGCACTCACATTTTGAGCGTTTGTAAAATCAAGAATAATAAAGCTAAATTTCTTGAAAGAATGCTTGAAAATGTGAAAATTAGAAGACAGCAATTATTTAAACTTGGTTGCGCAAGCCGTGAACTTTTATGCGAGTTGTGGCAAGAATATAATTATTATCTGCAACAATTACATAGAGAATTTTTGGTTAACCAAATTGTTGTTGAAAATATAACGACCACTGTTGGACGCGCTGTTTTTGCGCAAAGATTGAGTGGGGATAATACTTATACGGGGAATGTAAATTATTGCGCGCTTGGAACAAATAATGCCGCACCAGTTGTCGGAAATACACAACTCGGAACAGAAACTTATCGCAAAGCACTTTCAAGCGGAGCAGATAGCAATAACATTTGTTATTTGGAGAACTTTTTTACGGCGACAGAAGTAACGGGAACATTTGAAGAATATGGATTTTTTATAGATGGAACAGGCGCGGCAAATTCAGGGCAATTATTTAACAGATTTATACAGACCATTGTTAAAACTAATACCGAAAGTTTGAATGTTCAATCAACAATAACTTTTAACGACGCATAATATGCCTACAAACTTTTTATCTGGAATAGTGGCAGGCGGTGATAGCGCCACAGCTGCCCAATACAATAACGCAAGAAAAGATATTTTACAGAATGCTGGCGATTATGCTAATGCTGGCGGGACTGGTGATGTTATCACACTTTCTATTGACGCACAAATAGCGGTTTATTCGGCAGGGCAGATTTTCAAATTTAAGGCAGGGGCAGCTAATACAGGAGCGGCTACTCTCAATGTCAATGCCATCGGTGCGAAGACGATAAAAAAATTCAATGACCAAGATTTAGAAGCAAATGATATTGAAAATGGGCAAATCGTATCCGTAATCTATGACGGAACTAATTTGCAACTTCTATCGCCAGTGGCAACTTCCTTGTCTTCTGCAAATAAATTGATTTTAACTAATGGAAGCAATGCAGGGGCATTACATAAGCATAATAATGCTTCGTTTTTGGTAAGTAAATTCACTGCCAATATAGAAACGCACTCAACTGCTACTGAACAGACATTATTCGCTTTCACTCTTAATGCTGGATTATTGGGAATTGGAAATGTTTTGAGATTAAAAATATATATATTGGATTGGGGCTGTGATGGCGGTTCTGGTCATAACCAAACACTAAAATTGAAATATGGGGGAACAACTATTGCCACAATATCATTGGCACCTGGGATTGCGATTTCCGATTTGGAAGGATACATAGATGCTATTATTATGGGTTCAGGGGCTACAAATACGCAGGAAGGAAATTTAATTTTTACGGCATTGAAGTCTGGTATTATGAGTTCTTCTAATCCTATAACTGGATGGAAGGTAGAGACTGGCACAGCCGCAGAAGACAGCACAACAAATCTAACCGTAGCAATCACTATTCAAAATAGTTCCAGCGCCGTTGGCACGGGTTTGGTGGCGATTAACGGATTCGCCTCTTTGGATTGCATTCAATAAAAAGGGGGTAAAAATGAGTGGCTATCAGTGGTATGAAAATGTAAAGGATGGCATATTTCATACCCAGTCGGAAAAAGATTGAGTCATCCATTTGTTCTTGCAATTTGGGAAGATGAGTTGGAATGTTCAATCTGTGGGCAGAGAACTTGGATTCCGTGCTGTCCACCAATAGAACACAAGGGGGAAAAGATGAAACATTACTGCGAGAAATGCGGAGAAGAAAAAGAATGCACGAAAAGTGCTTGTGCGGGATTTTCTTCAACGAATAAGTGTATGGTGCAATTGGAATGTCCCGACTGCGAATGCGTGGACATCATCACTCTTTGCGATCGTGCAAATCTTCCTTGCTACAAGGCGGGGATAACCTGCGACGGAGTGGGTATGGTCAGAAGTAAATAAGTAATCGGTTTAGGTGGTTTCACCGCTAAAAACCACCGAAATTTTTATGCAAAACGAACAAAAATTTGGCACTGGTGCATTAAAAGACATCCCAGACGGCAGGGATTACAAAGCTGAACAGATTTTAGGTGACGCAGTGATTCAAAAATTTAACTGGGAAATTGGCTTTGATATTGAGTTATTGTTGGGATACAGAAAACTTGTATCTCGTGAGGACTTTTTAAAAGATTGGTCGGTTCAAAAAGCGCAAGAATTGATGGTTTATTGCAAGAACAAAGGAATTAAACCAGTAAAATTGAAAGTGGAGAATCAATATCAAAGTGATTCGTGCGTAGGACAGGGTGTCCATAAATACGCAGAGGTTTTGCAATTTATAGACGAGGGCGCTTTTACTGATTTATCTGCAAAGGATTTGTTTTCGCGCATTGCTACCAGCTACGGAGCTTATATTAGAGACGGAATGGACGAATGGTTGAATTACGGAATTGCGTTGGAGACGGATGTTCCTTCCTATACGAACGAAATATCTAACAAGGAGGCATTGATGAGCTGGTTTAGACAAACAAATATGACTCCCGAGGTTAGAGAAAGAGCCGCCAAGTTTGAATCATTGTCTTATGCCTCCTTGGACAACGCTGTTCCAGATGTGATAGCGAACGTGATGGTTTTAAATTTTGGAGCTGTCGGTGGATGTTATACAAAAGGATGGAGCGTCAATTCACAAGGGATTATAAAAATGCCGCAACGCAAAGAGGGCGGACACTGTATGTTTTATGGCAAGTTAGGGTTGGTAGAAGACAAGCCACATTTTGGAATTATAAATAGCTGGGGAGAATATTGGGGGAAGAATGGTTGGGGATGGATGCCCGAAAGTTTAATGACAAGTTCGTTCTCATTTTCTCTTTGGACAGCGATTGATAAACCTAACTTTAATTATATGGAATTTCTAAAACAGAATGACGGAAAAATCATTCAGGAGACAGAGGAGAGCGGAACACTTGGTTTGATTAAGGGGGGAAAGGTTCTTGTTGCGCCCACGAAAGAAAAAATTGTTGAGATTCTTGTCGCCTTGGAGATGAAACGTGGAGGGGTTCCAGTTAAAAAATCTTTATGGGAGACGCTACCAAAAGAAAACTTATAAAAAGTTGCTTTTGGGGATGTTTGGGCGCAATTATTGGGTTCGTTTTATTTTGCATTTGGCTTATAAATAATTAAAATTTATGAACTTCTCAATCAAAACAATGTTCGTCAAAGGAGTTAAATATGCCGTAATTTTCGCTTTACCAATGTTAGTAAATGCTTTTATTTTTGAGTTCCCTGATATTGCACAAATTACAGTCGGAGGCTTGTTAGTTATGTTGGTCAATTTTTTGAAAATAAAAGTTGGCGTTCGGATATAGTTTCAGTCATACTAAAAAGTGGCTCAATCCAAAGGGTCATTTTTTAGTTATTAACAGAATTTTTAAGCTCAAACTATAAGTTGTCCACCGTTTTTGCACACAAGTTGGTTGCCTTTTTTTAAAAAGCGAGGCATAATTAAATTGCAAAAGATATGCTACAAATTACACGGCTAAAAATTAGAATACAGAAAGTCCTTAACTACCCAAAAGGTGTAGCACTTAGCCGTGTAGCCTTGTAAGTAGTTGGGGGCTTTTTGTGTTTTAATATGTCTAAAAAACGGTATATAGATACAAAATTTTGGGACGATAGTTTCGTCAAATCACTGTCGCCAAACGATAGACTTTTATTTTTATATTTCATCACTAATCCATTGACGGAATTATCTGGTATATACGAGATAACTATTAACCGAATCTGCTTTGATACTGGTTTGGAAGAGGGAAGGGTTCGGAAGGGTTTGGAAGCATTAAATGGTAAAATTTATTTTCACGAAAATTGGATTTTCATAAAAAACTTTGAAAAACATCAATGCCTGAATGAAAATATGAAAAAAGGGATAGAACGTAGCAAACTGGGAATACCCAAAGAAATTGTAGCTAAATTTACAAAAATAAATGAAGGGTTCGGAAGGGTTCGGAAGGGTTCGGAAGGGTTCGGTATACTTAAACCTAAACTTAAACCTAAACTTAAACTTAAACCTAACGGATTGCAAGCAGATGCTTGCGGAAAATATTCCTTTCAAGAAAAAATAGAAAAGATGCTAAAATCACAAGACGCAAGAATGCCCATTGTTGTTGCTTATTGGCAGACGAAAAATATTATAGCAGAAAATGAGGAACAATTTAAGGCATTGCTTTTAAGGGAATTGCGGTCTTCAAAGATACTGAAAGGTTATAACATCCAAAAGATAAAGGCTACGATGGAATATCTGGAACAGAAGGCTAATTTTAAGTGGACGTTGGAAACCGTGTTCAAATACATAAACGAGGATTTAGAAAAGTTAAGCCTGAAAAATTTATCGGAAGACGAGAAAGCAAAAATCCAAGCAGAAAAAATAAGAAAAAAATATGGCTCAGAATAAACAAAATTGGGCTCAAATAATAAAAGATGCTCGTATAAAATATGGGACTGAAAAAATAGTCAGGACATTTATGGGTTTGATGCATTATTGGGAGTTCCAAATGTTGAAAGACTTAAATGCAATTACAGAAGAAGGAATAGTGGCAAATTTTCATATCGTAAGGGACAAAAAAGATAATATTCTGTATATGGGGAAAAGTTATCTCTCTGCTAAGGCGGCAAAAGATTCTTCACCTGGAGCTACGATGACCGAAGGAATTGACCAGTATGTTCACTATATGGAATTTAAAAAAACATTGAATAGTTAAAAATTATGCAAACAAAAATCGTTGACGGCAAAACATTCGGCAAAATTGAGAATATGCGAATTTGGCCAAAGAATCCGCGTATTGTGAAAGAAAAGGACTTGACCAGACTTGAACAACAGATTTGCGAACTCGGTTTGTATAAACCATTGCTTGTTACCTATGACGGTGAAATTTTGGGAGGAAATCAGCGTTTCAAAGTTTTACAAACGATGTTCAATAAAGCCAAGACCGAAGAAGATAAAGAAAAAAGACGCTGGGTATGGATTTCCGTAATTGACGCAGGAAACGATGAACTTAGACTAAAATATGCGCTTTCGGACAATGATTCTATCGGAAAATACCACAGGGATCGGCTACAAGAAATATTATCGCCATTTATTGAACAGAAAAGTTTATTTGCAGATTATAACATAAATATACAGGATGAGCAATCAATAAACAAATTTATAGACAATTTGACATTGACAGAAAATCAATTAAAATTACAAAACATTGAAAAGATTTTGAAGGAAGCTGGCGTTAAAGAAGATATTATTGAAGATGTGAAAGATATGACAGAATATTCCAATGTTGAAGAATTTAAAAATGAAAACATAATCGGATGTGGAGCAAAAATGTATAAAGATAAAAAGTTTTTCGTAATGAAATTGATTTTTGCAGAAGAAAACGAAGAAGTTTATAAAAAATTATTAGAGGCATATAAAATTGCTGACAACATTGACGGAAATTTGTTTAAATGCATTTTAGATACTTATGGAAATTTTAAAGGAAATGCACTTGTTAAATCGTTAAATTTAATTCAACATATTGCGCAATATGGAAAAATACTATTTAAGCCCGAGGTGTAATGGACAATTCCCATTTTGTTCATTTCCTTTTTCGTTGGACACCTACGATGTTTGTTCGCATAATTGTAAGTATTGTTTCACTTATTTTAATAATCTTGTAAATTTCGCAACGCAAAAGAAGGAATTTTGCTCTCAAATAGTTTATAAAAAGATGAACATAGAGAATCTTACCAAATCGTTTGAAAAACCGCTTGCAGGGGAAAATATAGCTATAAAAACGTATAGAAAACTGATGTCCCAGCGTATGGCAATCCATTGGGGCGGGATTACTGATCCTTTTAGCAATATTGAGAGATTAAATCAACAAAAAACAAGTTTGCAAATTCTAAAATTATTCAGACAGCATCAATATCCAGTTATTATTTCAACTAAAAGTTTTTGGATTAAAGACGAGCAGGAATATATTGAAAATATAACACAAAATAGAAATTTAATAATGCAGATTAGTTTAATTTCATTGAATAATAAATTAGAGAAGTTAGAATCTGGGACAAGTATACAGGCGCGATTAGATTCAATAAAACTTTTCAGCAAAACGAATAGAGTGATCGTTCGTTGCCAGCCATATATTCCAGAGTTGGATGGAAAAGAAGGAAAAGAATTATTTGTTAAAACTATCGCAGAAAACGGAGCGAAGGCGATGACTCTTGAATTTTTGAAACTAAGTTCTTTTCAAAATGAAAAAGGAAAAAAAGTTTTTGACGAAATAAGCACAATTTTGGGTTATGATATTATAAAATATTATAAATTTAAGGGGAGAGTTAGCGGAACTGATTATGAAATCAAAAATAGATATAAATTTCCTGTTATAATGGAATTTAAAGAACTTTGCAAGAAATATGGTTTGGAATTTTATTGCGCCGATAACGCATTTAGAAGTTTTGGCGATAGTTGTATATGTTGCGGGATTCCAGCGGATTATGAAATAAATTCATACAAAGCGCAAACCTCTTACGCATTATTCATCGCAAAGAAGAAAGGTTTTGTTAAATTTAGCGATATCGTCAACGATGATAATTCGGAATATGAGAAAGAATTTTTGGGGACAGAGATTGGAAGTTGGCTTAATTTGGGAAGTTCTGAAAAACATATACAATTTGGAAAAAAAACATTCAGAGAAAAGTTGATGTTTATATGGGATAATCCGAGAAATCCAAATAATCCAGCAAGATTTTTTGTAGATTTATTTGCTGACGGAATGGACGAGGAAGGTCATATTATTTATAAATACAAAAAATATGATAATAAATGAACAAACTCCAATAGAAAAATACCACATAAAAGACCGAGATATTTATGTAAAACGGGAAGATTTGAGTTGCAATTATCCCGCCCCATTTTTATCAAAATTGCGTGGAGTTTATAAAAGATTGGAAAAAGTGAGAGCAATGGGATATAAAAAGATTGGAGTTTTTGACACAAGGATAAGCAAGGCTGGTTGGGGAGTTTCTGCTATTGCTCAGGAATTGGGAGGGTTGGAAGTTTTTAATTTTTATCCTCATTTGAAACAGTATAAAGAAACTCCTTATAATCAGCAAAAAGTTTTGGAGTTAGGAGGAAAATTATTCCCGATGGAGGGAGGTAGAACAGCCGTGCTTTATGCTCTTGCAAAAAGAATAATGGAACAAGAAAATATTTATATTATGCCACTTGGATTGTGTATAGAAGAAACATTTTTTGAAACAAAAAAGATTGCCGAAAAGATAGAGGATTTTTTAGGTGGAAGTTTGGTTGTTTGTATTGGAAGTGGAATGATTACTTCTGGAATAGCGGCTGGATTATCCAAGAAATTAAAAAATATTTATGCAATTTCGGCAGGAATGTCGCCAGAACGACAATTTAGAAGGATTAAAAATTTTATTGAAATACCTGAAAATTTGACTATAATAAAATCACAAGAAGATTATTATTATCAGGAAAAGATCGAAACACCGTTTCCTTGTTCTGAATATTATGATAAAAAAGCTTGGCGATGGTTATTAGAGAATTTGGAAAAATTAACTGATCCAATATTGTTCTGGAATATAGGAGTTTAAAAGTTATCCACCGATGAATTTGACTTTTTTTGAAGCAAGAACTATAATTAAAATATACACATAATACACACAAAAGTATGAAAAAAAACACGCTACTCAAAAAGGACTTCTGGACAAAGATGTCTTTTTATTTTTGGTGGAGACCAAAAAGAATGTTTAAAAGATTATTTTACTTATAAAAGTATGCAACACACACACAAGGATTTAAAAGTTCTTAAAAACCAAGTAGAGTATTGTCTAATCAATTATCCGCATACAAGAAATTCTGACATAAGCCTGACAATTAAATTGTGGGAGGAATTTTATCCCGAAAGCATATTGATAACACACGATAACGGAGTCCACTGCATACCACTCAATTATTTATTCATTATACCAAGAGAGGACAATATTAAGAGAGTAAGAGCTAATTTTCAAAGTAAAGGACAATTTTTACCGACAGAAAAAGAAATCGCCATAAAAAGGGGTTGGAAAGAAGAAGAATGGCGTAAAGCCCTTGGATATAATCCTGAAATGCGTCAAGTAAATTTATTATAATAATATGAACACACAAAACACACCAAACTTGTCAATGCTCAAAAAAGTGGAAGTAATAAGCGAGTTGCAACAGATTCCGGTAGAAGATATTTTTGAATGGGAAGAGAATGAAATCAATCGGGAGTATGACAATTTAATGGAACTTAATAACATATGAATACCATTGAACAATACACACAATTAGTTTTAGCAATCAAGAAATTCAAAGAACAGAATGCGGAGATTTTTTCAAAACTTGAACTTTTAGAAGAGGGCGAAAAACAACTCGGAGAATTATTGAAACAGGAGATAATTGCCAGCGGAAAAGATGAAGAAAATGCCTTTTTCAAAGTCAGTTATGTAGAGCGATGGAAAAAGGAATATAATTGGGATAATTTAACCACTAAGGAGAAAGCAAAGCTGAAAGAAATCGGAGCCGCGCGGTTCATAATAGACAGCAAACTTTTTGAAGAAGCTGTAAAATCTGGCGATATTTCAAGAGAAGCAAAACAACGAGCTTTTAGCGAACAATTACAAACTAAAATGGCGGTAATCAAGGAGAAAAAATATGACAAACAAGAATAATCAGATTGTAATAGCGGGAGTGAACGGAAAGAATTTGACGCAACAGCAGATTGAACTTGTTCGCAGAACAGTTGCGAAAGGCGCTGACAATGACGAATTAACGATGTTTTTTCATATTGCAAACAAGCAAGGATTAGATCCATTTTTGAAGGAAATTTATTTTTACAAAGACACAAAAGGGAACAATATCATAATGACAAGCAGGGACGGTTTTCTTTCAATAGCGACAAGACATCCTGATTATGCTGGATTGGTTAGTTGCGAAGTAAGGGATGGCGATGAGTTTGAAGTGGATTATTCAACAATGAAGGTTCATCACAAACACAACTTAAAAGACCGAGAAACTAAAAAGATTATCGGTGCTTGGGCTTGCACATATCGCAGAGGAACGACGCCAGTGGTCGCTTGGGTTGATTTTGCGGAATTTGATAAGAAATCTTATGTTTGGAAATCTCACCCAGCGATGATGATTCGTAAAGTTGCAGAAGTTCGCGCGTTAAAAAATCAATTCGGAATTATCGGTATCACAAGTGTTGAGGAAATGGGCAAAGAAACAGTTGAATCTTTACAAGAAGCCAACGAAGAAGTAAAAAAAGAACTGTTGAGCGATGATACTTTTTTTAGAGAAACAATGAAAGCAATTATGGCGGAAAAAAATAAAACTAATAAAAAATTGTTGCTTGAAAAAATGTTAAAGGCTGAAAATTGGAACCAAGAACAAAAATTAGAAATTAAAAAAGTTTTAGAATCTTTATGAAAAATCACATAAGTTATAGCGAACTTTGTTCTTTTGAAAAAGACCGTGGGCAATATTTTAGGGAATGGGTTTTAGGAATTAGAATACCACCCACGGAAGCTATGATGTTTGGTTCTTTAATTCATAAAGGTTTTGAAACGCAAGGATTTGATTTTGAACTTGAAGCGAAAGAGCAGTTATTTGCTGAGAATAAAATAAGAATTGGAAAAAAGATATTAAGTTACGAATTTCCTTTATTTTATCAGCCTGAAACTGAAATTATCGTTGATATGCCAGCTGGTTATCGGATCAAGGGAATTTTGGATAAAGTTGACCCAAGAATTTCGTTTTTAGAGATTAAAACTTCGGCTTCTTTTTGGACGCAACAGCAAGTAGATGAGAATCTTCAACTTACCATATATGCTTATTTATTTTTTAGAAAATACGGAAATCTGCCTATTGAAATTATTCTCATAGACTTCAATAGTTCCAATGGTAAAGAAAAGAAGTTCACAACCAAGCGTGATGAGTCGGATTTTGAGCCAATGATAGAACGATTTGATAAAGCAGTTTCAGAAATTAAAAGTATTGGTTGGTGGGATTTGAGAAAATAATAATATGCAATTTCAAGAAGAATACAAAAAACGCGTAGAGCAGATTTCTAATCTTGAAAAATTTAGAAAAGAAGATGAAATGGTTGACTTTATTTTTAAACTGGGCAGGGAACTTTTTGACAAAAAGATAGACCAGATTGGTGGCGAATGGCTTATCAATTATGGAGGGAAAGCCGTGGGCGCGCATTGCTATTTAGGAGTAAAATCAGCTGAATTGAGAGCCAAAAGAGACATATTGCAACAACAACTTGAAGAGAATGAAAAGACGTTAATGTTAGATTTTAAAGCGCAAGGGTTGGGAATTACAGAAGCCCGAGCAGAAGCCAAAATAGCGGTCAAAGATTTAGAATTTGAGCTCATAAAAGCCGAGCAAGATAAAAATAATTTTGAGCATATAACAAGAGCAACGGAAAAGATGATAAGTTTTATTCAATCAGTTTTAAAACAAAAACAAAACGAGAAGTCATCTTCTTCTCAATTATACGACAATTCAATATGAAAAAAATCAACATTGGCATTGACAATGCAAAGATTCTAAATTATTCAGTGGAGCTTAATACTGAAATTCCAGAAGTATCAGCGACAATCGGTCTATTTAGTGGTGATAAAAAAATAAGCAGTTTTAGTTTAAGAACACAAACATATTACTCCGAAAGCATACAATTCAGGCTTCCCATTGATATGATTGAGCCGATAAAACAAATCGCTGAACAATTAAACAATTTAACTATTTAATTATTTAACTATAAGAAAACAAAGACAATGATTTAATTGAATAAAATTTATGAAAAAAGCATTAAAAAGGATTCAAGCAAGTGAATTGTATTACTACAAAGATGGCGAAAAGATTGTTATTGAGAAAAAGTATTATGATAAGTTAGAGATTGATTTGGGTGACGGCGTTGTGAACTATATTCGCGGCGATGTGAGTTTTATTCGCGGCAATGTGAGTTTTATTAACGGCGATGTGAGTTCTATTAACGGCGATGTGAGTTCTATTAGCGGCGATGTGAGTTCTATTAGCGGCGATGTGAGTTCTATTAGCGGCGATGTGAGTTCT
>Ga0208957_1000413_pt1 | contig 36496 bp, 46 predicted proteins | sample RifOxyA1_FD_184029 | JGI IMG/M metagenome (GOLD analysis project Ga0208957, IMG submission 184029) | Groundwater microbial communities from Rifle, Colorado - Rifle Oxygen_injection A1 (SPAdes) | ecosystem: Environmental > Aquatic > Deep subsurface > Groundwater | place: Rifle, Colorado, United... | reverse complement strand
AGTACCCCTGCCATCCGTCTATGACAAATCCCGCGATGCGGAATTGGCCCCAGATATGTTAGCTATAGCAGTTGTCCAGAGTGATGGGAAGGTTACGGCAGGCTGGGATAAGAGAGAGCGAATATTGTTTGATCCAGATTCCGAGATGGATTTTGAGCGTACTCAAAACCTGTTCCCCGCAAACTTTGCCGAGATGTGTGTTGACATCAGGCGGGTGGAACGAATGAGGTGAGGCATGGTGTGGTAAGGCGAGGTGTGGCAGGGTAGGGTGTGGCGAGGCAGGGTATGGTAGGGCATGGCGTAGCATGGGTAACACAATTGCCGTTATTGAGAGGATGAGATAGATGGGCAACTACTCCGACATCTCTGCCTCACATGGATTTAGTCCAAGCAAGTTTATCGACGAGAATGGGGTTGAGTATGTATTCTCACATTACATCTCGTCCGGTTGCGCGGTGTATATCCAAGCGTCGATTATGGAATTAGATACCGAGGAGAGTGCGGAAGATTCAGACGAGGGCATACCGAGTTTTTGGGACAAGGTGAAGGGATGGCTTATCAAATGACGGGCATTACCTATAACCCTAATCAATCTGACTATAGCTCCCTTTTTCAGACACTTCTCTTTTGCATCTTCTCCGCTGGCGGTGATGGAGATGGATATGTCATAGCAGACGATTATCTTACTTACGCTAATGAGTTTAGGAAATGGAAAGAGAGTCATACCGTAAATGGGTATCCGATTGGACTCTCGGTTGAGTTTTCTGGAGATGGATATGTTGGCTTCTCAGATGGAAGCAACGAAAACTTAGTTTTCTCTGCTTCTCGGGATGTTGTACCGATAGAATGGAAACCAGAGATTGTAGTGGAGTTACTATAATGGCTAAAATTATCGGTGGAGCAAGCACACAATCACGTGGTAAGCGTCCCGGCAAACCAGTGACTCTCTCTCATTGTTCTGGTGTCTATGAATACTCTACGGACGGTCGGAAGATACTCAGTTGGCCGATGGGACAGTATGGCCCGTTGTTGGGATTTCCCTCTAGCGGAAATGAATTGACCAAAGAACTACATCATATACTACTACATGCAATATATGATGGCAGTGCAGCCCTCGGCTCCTATCCTCCCGAATCAGAACAACTTCTGGCTGACAAACTTGCTACTCTCTATTCTCCCTATCTTCGTTCTCCCGATATTGGAATACGTTTCTTCTCCAATGGCACGGACGCAACACAGTGTGCTGTCACTCTCTCTCGTTACGCCACTGACCGTAGTCTGTTCATTTCCTCAGGCTATCACGGCGGCTCGTCTCCAGTGTTTGCTTTTAAGCCTCAGAATGAAGGTGTCATTCCGCAGAACAGCGAATACCGCTTTGAGATAGAGTTTGGCACAGATGTTTTCGATCTGTCTCATGCATACAAAGAAATTATCGAGAACTCGGCAGCAGTCATCGTCGAAGTCCCATCCGTAGAAGATGAGAGGAAAGCGGCTGAGTGGCTAGAGCTTGTTTCTGATGAAAGCAGAAAAAGCGAAACATGCTTCATCCTCGATGACATTGTGACTGGCTTTCGTTTCGCGCCTGCTGGCGCATTGGAATACTATTCAAATGTATTGTGCGAGGGTAACGGATTGGCATTACGTTCTCCATCTATACCGCCTATTCAAGCCGACTTTATCTGTCTTGGCAAGGCTCTCTCCACTTATGGCAAAGTCTCTGCGTTGCTTGGCCCATTAGAGCTTATGGAACCTCTATCAGATAAAGTGTTTGCCTCGTATACTTTCAACGATCACCCATTAGGCTTTGCCGATGCGCTGTGGACGTTGGACGAATACGAAAAACACGCTAAGAGACTATATGATATGGACGACATACGTAGAGATAGTCTCTGTGCTATTGGTTGGGCGCTAGAGAGTGGCCTTGATAGTCTGTTTCAAGAATATAGCTTCCCCGCGAAGTGTATCGGCCATCCGGCGAGAAGCGCGATTGTCGTAGACTCAGTGTACGTAGACGGTAACGAGAAACTTGGAGAATTATTGGCGCGAGTCGTGGACGAACACGATATCCTGCTTCATAGACCCAATTTCGTCACGTTGGCGCACAATCTAGATCACGTTAGCCAAACTCTCTCTGCGGTAGAGATTGTGCTAAAGAGTATGCAATGGCAATAATTGAAATCACCTGTCAAGAGTGTGGTTGTTTGTTTCAAGTAGAGATGGAGGATGGAGTCTCCTTAGCATACGTCGAGTGTCCGCGTTGTGGGAATGATGAGAAAGTAGACCTAGACGAATGAAGCACCTCTTTCTCGGCAACGGGTCAATCGGCAAGCGTCATCAGGTTAATCTACTCTCTCTCCGCCCCGATGCTGATATTCTCGCCGTCGATCCCGTTGTTCCCGCTCACTTTGAGACTATCTATGATGCCGTAAACTCTCTAGGCGACTTCTCTGATTGTGTAGCATATATTTGTTCCCCATTTGAGTACCATTGGCATCAGTATCACACTCTGATTTCTCATGGCGCAAAAGCTATCTTCTGTGAAAAGCCATTCTACTCCGTGGGCGACCCAGACCGTCATCACGCCGAACCACCAGACGTTCCCTTCGCCTGTGGTTACAATCATCGCTATCACCCTCTCTTTCGCAAACTCTACTCTCTCCGCGAACACCTTTACTTCTTCCATCTCTACGGTACGGAGAATATCTCCGCCAAGTATGGCGATACTGCGCTAGAAACTATGCTGAGTCACTCCCTCGACCTCGGCCTGTGGCTCTTTGGAAGTTACGAGAAATATTCTCTTATAGATGTTGGAGTGCAGGCTTACTTTCGCGGCGTTCACCGCTATAGTCCAAAAGAGGCTCATATTGCCGCTGTATCTATGCAGGCTGATATGCTCTCGATGTATCGTGTCGCTACTTGTTCTATTGGTTATGCCAATCCAGAGACAGAGAAATTAGAACGGCATCTGTATGGAATAGAGAAGAATGACCAGATGTACCTAGACGAGATGAAGGCTTGGCTACACTACGTCGAAACTGGCGATGCGGGCGATTTGTGTACGTTTCAACAAGCGTTGAAAGTGCAGGAAATAATGAACAATCGGAATAGGGGAGAGATTAGACCATGAACAACAGAAAGATTTGATAAATGAACATTCTCATTCTTACCGAGGGCGATGAGGAAAATGGGTTGGGCCATGTTACTAGGCAATTCACTCTCGGACTTGCCTTGTATAAGGAGCGCCGCGATGTAGTGTCATACCTTGTTCGTTCTGGTACTCCTGGAGAACTTATTCTCAATCGATTTATGGGAAACACGTTCAATTCAATAGGAGTGTTTAGCTATCATGGCGACCGTCCCTCGCTCAAGAATTTTGCTGAACTCTCTCCAGATGTTTGCATTATAGACATTGAACACGGCCCGACGAAAGAACTTCTCCTCGATGCCAAGAAACACTCTTGCAAACTCGTTGTTGTTGGCGGCGTCGGGTTTGCTATCCACGACCAAGCTAGTATTGACGCTCTCGTAGACCTGCAAATCTACCAATCTCCCACTCTCAATTATTCCTCTATCTCGCAGACCGTTACTCAGCATCTTATCGGCCTAGACTACCTCATTCTAGACGAAGCCTTTCTCAACGCCCGTGCTGTCTACACTCTCCGCCAGAACGAGCCAGTCAACAAGAAACACATCCTCGTCTCAATGGGGGGAGCCGACCCGCACAACCTCACTTGGGAACTCAGCGATGCTCTCGCTCAGGCCTTCCCCGCGATGCAGATCATCTCAGTCTACGGGCCAGCAGCAAAGAAGGCCACTCGTAAGATAGTATCGCCAAATGTTACTATCATCGAATCTCCCCCACCGAGTCAGTTTGCTCAACTCATGTCCGAGTCGTGTCTTATCGTCACCGCCCTCGGGATGACAGTTTACGAGGCGATGTGCGTAGGCGTTCCAGTAGCATGTACCGCGTGGAGCAAAGACCACGAGGATACTGCGCTACGGCTTACACAGCTTGGAGCAATTACCTATCTCGGAGTATGGCACGAACTCGATAAAGGAGAGATGTTTGCCTTTGCACACAATATGACAACCACTGACCGCTATCGCCGCATGAGAACTAAAACGAGCCACAACTTGATTGACGGCTTGGGAACAGAGAGAGTAGTTAGGGTGCTAGAGGAGTTGGGAAATGAATGAGATACTAAAAGCCAGAGTAAAAGAAATTGTAACAAACAAGAAGAGATACGAGGCAACCCTGTGGTACGAGGGTGATTTCACCGTCTGCACAATCTTAGATAGGAACGTTGGGGAGGTCGTCTCGGTCGGTGTGACCAAGCGTAATCCATGTGCCGACGACTACGATCAAGATCGCGGGATAAGAATAGCTGTCTCACGCGCTGTTAAAGGTTTAGATGGTTGGTTTGAAACCAACACGGATGACGCGCTAGAGGTTTGCGGGAAATGATTACTCACTCTGGCTCAATCGTTGGCGCGAAAGGCAATCTCGTTGCGATAGATTGTAAAGCGTGTGAATTTATCCACCTTGATCCCATCCCCGATACAGAAATTTACAGAGATGGGACTTATCACAAAGTCGTCAAGCCCGCCATGCTAGACGAGCATACCGAGGATGGCCGATGGTGGGATGCAACTTATGGAGATTGGTTTACTCTCATCGGGAAACATAGTCTGTCTGGCTATCGTAGTCTCCTAGACATTGGCAGTGGCACGGGGGACTTTGTCAAGGCAGCAGATGCTTGGGGATTCAAGTCAAATGGAATTGAGCCAGACAAAGACATGGCTGCGCTAGATAAAGATGTTTGGAACTGTGAATACGGCGACGTAGAGGATAACTGGCAGTGGGAGATTATCTCTTGTCATTGGGCAATGGAACATTTTTACGATCCATCTCACTTTCTTAACTGGACTAGGGATAAACTGATGGAGGACGGATTGTTGCTGGCGACGATCCCTAATGACTTCTCTGCTATTCAGAAAAATGCCGTATCACAAAGCGTGCTCTTTGACTCTGACATCGCTGATTACTACTGGCTGAACGAGCACCACGTCAACTATTGGAACTATGATTCGTTCTACAAGTTCCTCAATCGGCATGGCTATGATATTCTGGAAGTCTACGGTTCGTGGGAACCGGAAAGATACTTGTTGAAAGGAATGAATTATCTCAACAATCATCTTTTGGGACGGCGATTACACTCTACCCGTAAACAATCCGATCTCGCCATGACGCGGGAGGAACGAATAGACAAGTATCTCAAGCTGGGTAGAGAAGGACGAGGCAGGGATTTGACCTTTTTAGCGAGGAAGATATGAACGCTCTAATCATCGGCGGCTCACGTGGCATCGGCGCTGCAACGGCCAAACTTCTTGCCTCCTCTGGTTGGTTAGTCATGCCCTACGGCTCAAACGAGTATAACGTAGTAGTAAAGACTGCCTCCGACTTATGGCGACTGTTCTCCGACGCCGACCGAGTAGGCAAATACGATGCGCTAATCTACTGTGCTGGCAATATCATCCTGCGAGGCGTATACCAATTCTCCTACGCGATGTCGTTTTATCAACTCATAGCGGAGTACGGGCCACGCATTCTCAACGATGGCGCGGCGGCTATAGCGCTATCGAGTGTGGCGGCTGGTAGACCGGCGAGGCAAAATCCAGACTATGCAGCGAGTAAAGCCGCACTAGAGAATTACGCTTTGACTCTAGCCTATAGTCAACAAGCGATAGATAGGCGCTGGAGAATAGGGACTATACGTTTCGATTTAGTCAAGACGGATATGTATAAACAGTTGGTCGATCCGGTTGGCGAGGCTATCTCGGCGGAGAGGGCGGCAGAGAAGATTGTGGAGATAATGCACAATGTCCAATAGAGATGTAACTGAATTAGTTGACTTTGGCCGTAATGATGATGAATTTCTTCCACTGACCAAATGCGTTTGTGGACATAGATGGAATACTTGGGATTTTTCCATTGCGCTCGGGCCAGAAAATCCCTGTTATTGTCCGCATTGTGGTAGATTTCTTTACTTCACTCTTGATATTCATGTGTTTGAGGTAGACGTTAATGCAAGCCGTTGATCTTATCGCCGCCGAGTTGAAACGCCGTAATCTTCGCCTCTGGACATTTCCGGGCGGGACTGTGTATCCTCTGTATCACGCCTGTCACCAAGCAGGTGTTAAAATCATAGTTTGTCGTAGCGAGGCTGGAGCAGGCTATGCGGCGGTCGGCGCGGCAAAAGTCACTGGACAGCCTCAGGTTGTCGCAGTCACAAGTGGCCCTGGAGCCACAAATGTAATCACCTCGATTGCCGATGCTTACTATGACTCCGTCCCCGTGGTATTCTTAACAGGACAAGTCAATACGAAAGACCTCGGCTACGACGTTCGCCAACGAGGCTTTCAGCAAACGCCGATAATTGAGATGACACGACCGATTACTAAGTCATCTACTTATGGTCAATCACCGACAGATTTAGTCCACCAATTCTATCGGGCGCTTAGTATTGCAATGTCTGGTCGTCGTGGGCCGTGTCTAGTAGATATGCCAATGGACTGTCAAAGAGGCGAGGCAAACTACGAGTATCCCTTCGGGGTATCCAATGTGTCCTCCGTCAATCTTCAACCACTACCTGAGCAGCTTCATCTACTCGAATCTCTCTTGGCTCAGTCGTCCCGGCCCGTTCTCCTCGTGGGCATGGGATGTGCTCTGGCATACAGTCAGTTACGCCAACTGGTTGAGAAACTGGGTATACCAACCGTATCCAGTCTACCTGCCGTTGGGCTATTGCCAACCACTTCTCCACATAACTTCGGGTACATCGGTCACACTGGGCATCCTGGGGCTAATTGGATTGTGCAGCATAGTGACTTGGTGTTATGTCTTGGGGCTAGACTCGATGTTCGGCAAACAGGGACGGAGGTAAAAGAGTTTGCGCCTGAGGCGAAGATTGTGCGAGTGGACATTGACAAGAGCGAGTTGGAGAATAGTCGGGTGAGATGTGACTTGAGTATCAATGCGAGATGCAAGGAAGTGATTGAGTGGCTGTTGAAAAACTTAGGCGAGGATTGGCGCGATGATTGGTTTGAGGAATGTGTAGAAGAAAAGTATACTACTAGTGTCAAATATGGGAACATTCAGGATGGCGAGACAGCTAAAATCATCCGAGAGATTTCCGCTAACGCACCCGAAGACTGTATCTTCGTCACCGGAGTCGGCTCCCATCAACAGCACGCCGCGAGACATCTATCACTGGATACTCCTTGGCGCGTTCTACTTACTTCTGCTGGACATGGCTGTATGGGCGCTGGATTACCTATGGCGATTGGCGCAGCACTGGCTACTGGAAGAAGAACCGTGTTGATAGACGGCGACGGAAGCTTTCAAATGTCAATGAACGAATTAGGAACGGTAGCCGACAACAATTTGGACATAGATATTCACATCGTCAACAATCGCTCTGGCGGAATTGTGTCACAGTTTGCCAGACTTCAAGGTTGGGAACCAGTGGAGACTACATGGCTTACGCTGGACTTTGAGAAGATAGCTGAAGTGTATGCGCTTAGTCTGACCGTACACAGGACGGACGATGAAGGTGTATGGCCCATCCTTGAAAGTGGACATCAGATGGACGATATGCGATGGCAGATATAGAAATATACCCGGCTGTTCTTCGTGTAACAAAGGAAGATGTGGTAAAGATTGCCTCTCTGTGTATTGATGGCTTAAAGACCGATGGAGCACATCATAAACAATGGTTCCTAGAACAGATACTAGAGGTAATGGGAGTAAACGTTGAGAATTGGAGGGAGAAGGCGGAGTGGGATAAGGGAGTAGCGCCATAATGTCACTTCAACTCATTGGCAATGAGTCTACTCAACGTTACATCCATCCCGACTTCTACGAGTTACAACGCTACCTCGGCATCTCCTTCGATCTCAACTGGTGTAATGCTTTGGACAAGAAGGGAGAAGAAGAAGCTAACAGTGACAAGTATACAGACTCAGATGAGTTCTCTCGCAGAACCCTTGTCTACTGTTATCAAAATATTGGTTTACAATTTGCTGGCATTCATCGTGCGTACATAGCCAAAATCTTGGAGAACTCCGCCGGTCGGGGGCCGCTTACCCTCATCGACGTGGGCGCGGGCGGTGGACAAGTCGGACTGGCTCTACACACCCTCGGTTTCAATGTTTCATTTGCGGACATCTACGGGCAATCCCTACTCTGGCTTCTTTGGCGACTAAAGGAGAGACGACTAGAATTGCCAGTTTATGTCTTGGACGAGCCGTTTGAGGAGAAGGTTCCTAAAAGCGATGTGGCGATATGCTTTGACGTGATCGAGCACATCAAGCCAGAGGAGCAAACCAAATTTCTATCGCGTCTAGCCAATATGGGTAATGCGGTCTTTGTCAATCTCATTCGTGGAGACGGGACAGAGCTACCCGGTTTACATAGTGCAGTGGACGCAGATTACCTCACAGAGTATTGCCTTGAACATTGGCCGTGTTGGGCGAAGGACTACTACCCAAACGATGAGGGTGTGTTCAGGCAACGGCTACTTATCTATGGGGCCGGGGTAACTCTGTCGGAGAAAGATTATGTCCCGCGATAAATGATGCGTGGCTATTTTGGCATTGGTATCTACCATGTTAAGAAAGAAGTTAGTGTTGGCACGCTCTGGCGTTCAGCATACCAGCTTGGCGCATCGTTCATCTATACTATCGGCAGGCGATACGAAAAACAGGCCAGCGACACAACTCGGGCGTGGAGACATATTCCTCTATTTCATTATCAAGATATAGATGATTTTCAATTGCATTCTCCATATGATTGTCCGGTTATTGCAGTTGAGATCGGCGGGCATAGATTGAGCAACTTTGTTCATCCAGAGCGAGTTGTATACTTACTGGGCGCGGAGGATTATGGTTTACCAGAGGAGATACTGTCTCGATGCTATACAATTATTTCCTTGTCCAGTATACGACAAGAGAGTTTCAATGTTTCCGTAGCTGGATCAATAGTAATGTATGATAGGTTGACAAAAAGTGTCTGATAATCACCTTGAGTATAAGGGTTCTGTTCTCTGTCTTGGAGTGGAGATCGTGTGGATAATATTCTGAGTAGAGTAAAATGTACTTTGTGGTTTTTGTTTGGACTTTTTCCGTGCGGAGTTTTGTCATCTCCAAATCCCTCTTCTATAAATTTGGAAAAGAAATTCTTTCGTCCAACTATGTTTCATTGCGTCAGATGTGGTGGGGTTTTTGAGAAAAACATAGATTATCATTCCAGAATAGAGATTACGCAAACAGGCAAGAACGGATACTTATTGGGTTGCGAGGGTGTTTGCCCGAGGTGTAATATGGGATATTTGCTAAAGGTACATGATAAAAGGCCGATTGATAATCAACTATGTCCTTGGTGTGGAGGTAAACACTGGAATGCCACACTTGCCTCATGCTCAATATGTGGTGGGCCATTAAGGATTTAGCCAATGGCAGATAATCACCTTGAATACAAAGGCTCCATCCTTTGTCTCGGCGGATCGCAAGAGTCCCTTCCCATCATTCGGCGTGTCTACGATCTCAACTATCGTCCGATCATCCTAGATCGGAACGAGGATTGTGCCGCAAGACACTGGTCAGACGAGCGTAGCTTCTGGATTGGGCCGGACAAGGATAAGCGCGCCTCGCTGTTCGTCAAGGCAAACTGTTATGATCTTCACTCTTGCCGAAATGCTCTAGTATGGGCAGTAACTAAAGAACGCACAAAGTATGATGGCTGGTACTTCAATCTGCGAGATTTAGTCGGCGTGCTATGTTGTACCGTAGATGCGCCAATGGTTGCAGCAGGATTGGCAGAGAAATACAATCTTCCGACTATTGGAACTGAGGCGGCAAAGTATGGTGTAAACAAATACTGGCAGTACAAGAAACTCTCTGAGTATAATATCCTCGTTCCGCCGACAAAGATAGTCAATCCCGAGATGTCGTGGGATGAAGTATCGGATTATGATATAGTCAAGCCGGCGGACTCTCGTGGGGCGCGTGGGGTAAGGTTCTACGACGAGTCTAACTACAAAGAGGCGTTTACTATGTCTCTAGCTTGGTCAAAACTTCGTAGTATCATCGTACAGAGGTTCATTCATGGTAAGCAACTCAGCACAGAGTCGGTCATCTATAATGGCGTAGTCTCCATGACGGCGATCCAAGAACGCAATTACGACCGCTTGGCCGAGTTTGCTCCATACATTGTAGAGGATGGTAGCGATACCTACTTGCCGAGTCCATTGAACAAGCGGATAAATGAGTTGATAGAGAAGTGTTGTATTGCGTTGGGATGGGACAACTGTACGGTAAAAGGCGATCTTATCCTAGACGGAGGATTACTCTATGTCATCGAGCTTGCACCTCGTCTCAGTGGGGGATACTTCGCCAGTCACATCATACCTAGTTCTATGGGTTGGGACATACTTGCCGACGCGATTGCATTGGCAACGGGAAACAGGCCGATTATTCACCTTGACAAGGTTGAACAATTCGTCTCTCAACGCTACCTCTTTCCCCGCCGGGAATGGGTGGGAAAACTTATATCCAAACTCCCCCAGTTCCCGTCCAGTGTGAACTTCGGCACTTGGAATGTAAAGATTGGAGATAAGATATATCCTACGATACACCACCCATCGAGACTAGGACAAGTCATTTGTACTGGACAGACGTATACTGAGGCGGTGAGTAAAGCGGTAGGAACAGTCAAGAGACTGATAGAGGAGGTAGAAGTAGAGTGAATAAAATCAACCTCGCGGCGATACTCTGTGTTCGCAATACATCTACTCGTTTGCCCAATAAACCTCTATTGTCGTATCATCCATCGGGCCGGGAGAACTTACTCTGTATCGCAGACCGAGTCCTCACCTCTCGCCACAAGCCTGTATTAGTCGTGGCGACATCTACTGATAAACCCGATGATAGTATCTTCGACTTATGCCAAAAGAATAATCTAAACGTCTATCGCGGCGATATGGACAATGTAGTGAGGCGCTTTGACGGGGCGCTGAAGGCGTTTGCGCCACAGGCTAAATACCTATGGCGCGTGATGGGCGACTGTCCCCTCGTAGACGTGAACCTCGTAGACTTACGCCTAGACGTTCTTTCTCGCAACCACGCCGATATGATGACCATCATGCAACCAGAACCAACTTACGCAGCGCAGGCAAGCGTGTGGAGTAGAGAGGCGTGGGATTACTGTGCGAAGATGAGTAGTGGGTCGTTACTAGAACACCCTGGAGAACTTTTATATCAGTCGTACGGGCAAATGAGGACGCTGCACGAACTTGGCCCGGAGAGCGTCTACTACCAAGACATTCGGACAGAGTTAGACACAGAGAAGGACTTAGAGTTTTTTAGGCGAGTGTGGAAAGACTATCTCGTGTATACGCTGCCGGATTATTCTACATCTGTCTCAGGGCATATTCCAAACACTAAGAATGTTCTCACTTGGCTCTCATCTCAACCTCACCTCACTAAGATAAACCGAGACGTGCCGCTGAAAACGAAGTCTATCCACCTTCACGGACACAGTCACGCGAGGCGCTTTGTATGCAAGAACTGTAGCACAGTGATTGGGTATAGGATCAATGATAAGTTGAGCTTGCAATGTCCGAGTTGTGGAGAGACAAGGGGTTACTACTAATAATGACTCCCCCCATCTTCAAAACTGCCTCGCCACATCTGTTTGACAACTCCGCCGAGACTTACGCTCTTGATTACTCTCTCGGCGGTAAGCAACAAGAAGCGATTGTTGCCGTGGGTTATTGTCCAGTATGCAAAAAGAGATATGTCGTTGCGGCGCAACCTGCCGGCTGGGCCATTATGAACTATGAGAGCAAGGCGCAACTCCTCCTGGCGATGGAGTCTACCGACAAGCCAATCTGCGTTGAGCCGAGGTGCATCGGCATGAATGTAGAACTGGAGTGGCAGTCTATCGCCAGTATCGTAACGAGTGAGGGACAATGGCTACATCTGCACGGAGCAGGGATGGGATGAATCGTCTCATTCGGGGAGATGTATTGAGTTTCTGTAGATATTATCATGGCGAGAAGTTTCACGCACTGTTGTGCGATCCGCCATATGAACTAGGTTTTATGAACAAGAAATGGGACAAGAGAGGAATAGCCTTTCTTCCTGAAACATGGTCTGCCTTCTCTACTCTCCTCTATCCTGGCGCATTCGGGATGGCGTTCGCCTCATCGCGTGGCTGGCATAGACTAGCAGTGGCGATAGAAGATGCGGGATTGATTATTCACCCGACGATATTTGGATGGGTGTACTCTACGGGTTTTCCTAAAGCGACGAGGATTGACACGCAGATCGACAAGGTGGCGGGAGAGAAAGTAAAAACAGGTGTCGGTTTTAGAGTCGCGGGTCACGACGGTCGTCCGATAATGGGCGATGCCGCCCCCCGGGGAATAGAGCGGGAGGAAATGAGACATGTTCCAATTACCGACCTCGCTAAAGCCTTCGTCGGTCATCGTTACGGTCTACAAGCTCTCAAGCCTGCACTTGAACCAATCATCGTCTTCCAGAAACCATACGAAGGTAAGCCGATGGAGAGTATTGTGAAGTATGGAAGTGGGAGTTTGAATATAGACGGAGGAAGGATTGCAAGTGAATCTTATCAGATAAATACCTGGGATGATGGGAGTAAACCATTCGGAAATGGCGCAGGACATCCATTCACGGGTAGAGAGACATCGGGAAGATGGCCTGCCAACTTTACTCTCTCTCATTCTTCAGAATGCATACGAGTGGGAACAAAGAGAGTAAAAACAAACATGGCGACATCTGGAGAATCAAAAGACGGTCAGATATTTGGCTATGGAAACGACAGAGGGGAAAATCCGAGAGGGTATGCAGATTCCGATGGCATGGAAACCATAGATGAATGGGAATGCACTCCTTCGTGTCCGGTGAGATTATTGGGGGAACAGAGCGGAGAATTGCGCGGGCCTTGGGGGAAAAGCACAATAGTAAAAAACAATGGTGCGATGTTTGATGTGGGAGATCGGTTTGTAGATAATGAGAAGTTCGGGAAAGAAATCGGTACGGCCTCCCGTTTCTTCTTCAACTCTGATTGGAACGCCGAAGTAGAAGAACAACTCTATCTCTCTAATCCTGTGTATTGTATCATCTGTAATCAAAGGCATGGTATAATGAACGTAACTCACGAGGAGAATTTACCATGCGTAGATGTGAACAATGTGGAAAAAGATTTACCCCCAATAGATCAGAGCAAAGATTTTGTGGCGGATCGTGTTCTGCGTCGTGGACGGCAAAGCAAAGGGGGCAAATTGGCAAAGTCTCCTTTGTCTGTGGACAATGCGGGAGAGTTTGGGAGGACTACTTCGGAAACAATAGAAAATTCTGTAGTAGAGAGTGTACGAGACTTGCGCGTAGAACAAATCGCCCAGGTTGCGAGGTCTGCGGTAAACCTGTGCGACTTATGCGGAACAAGTATTGCTCGAAGCATTGTTCTAATCTCGCAAGGCCACGACCCGGAATTAAATCTCTTAGCGGATTGTATCACAGAGCAAAGAAAGCAAATCCTTTACCACAGCCTTGTGCTAACTGCGGCAAGATCGGGAAACATAGACATCACAATGACTACACAAAGCCAGAGGATGTTGTTTGGCTTTGTTTCAAGTGTCATGGAAAACTTCATGGCAAACGACGTATTAGACCATCCACCATCGAGATTCCATGACTTTGTCGAAGATCAAATATCAAACACCGATCCTGTCAAATATATGGCGAAAGCCTCTCGCGCCGAACGCGAGGCAGGATTAGATCGAGAGGCAGTTATCGTCAATGATGGTCGCAAAACCTCTATAGACAACGCCTATCAGCGTGGTGATACTAAGAGACAGAACACACATCCAACTGTGAAGCCCATCTCCTTAAACCGTTGGCTTGCAACTCTCCTTCTCCCTCCCATCGCCTACTCTCCACGTCGTCTATTCGTCCCCTTCGCCGGTGTCGCGTCAGAAATGATTGGTGCAATGCAAGCGGGATGGGAATGTATCATCGGAGTAGAAGGCGAACGGGAATATGTTGACATAGGCAAAGAACGCCTGAAATATTGGTCTGCAAAAGAGGTCAAAGATACTCAACTAGAACTTGTGCTATAATCTCCCTCGGCCCGCTCATTCTGCGGGAAACGCTCGACTCTTGCCGCGAGTCAGTCCTTTTGTCACTGGACTAATTCGCGGTATTTATTATGCCAAAACTCTCTACTAAAAAGCGCACCGATGGACTAGTCATCATCTCGGAGGAGCAATCCCTTCTCCCAGACATCTACCGTCCCGACGACCGCGACCTCCGCATCTTGCTCGACCGCGCCGTTACTGAAAGTGACTGGGTAGCTTTGTTCCAGAAAGCAAAGGATATGGCGTTCTCCGGCGGACAAGTCGGAGTAAAAGCGATGGAGTTCTTAGCTAAGTATCGCTTTGGCCTACCAGCGCAGATGACAGCACAACAGAGTGACAGGCAAGTTCCCATCACCGTGATTGAAGTCATGCGCGGATTGCCTGTTGGGAAAGAGGAACAAATAGAACCATCACCGAAACTAGAAGATAAAGTAGAGGAAGTAGCTGAGGTTAAGCAAGAGGACTCGGTTCCATTCTAATGTATTCTTCTAGCATGACTCGTGGCAATTCTAATACTTGCTCCGCCTATGTTGGGAAGGATAATCGAGAATGCGGAAAAGTAGCCGATCACTTTGTAATTCACAAGATAGAAAACGAAATAGCCATTGTTTCCTTCTGTTGCAAATATCATTATGATAAAGTCTATGGACTACGAAAGAAGTAATGTACCCTTCTAGCATGACTCGTGGCAACGTGGTTGCGTCTGACCTATTCACCGTTGACCCAGAAACGGGCAAGGCGCAGTTGCACTTTCACAGGGGACAGATGCAGACATGGGATAGCAAAAAGAGATTTGTTCTGGTGACAGCTGGATCACAATCAGGCAAAACTTCGATGATTCCTTGGTGGTTGTGGCGTGAGATACAGCGACTTGGTGCAGGAGATTACCTAGCTGTTACATCAACCTTTCCACTACTCAATCTTAAGATGTTGCCTGAGTTCTTGCGCGTATTTCAGACTACTCTAAAAGCTGGGCGCTGGTGGGGAGCGAACAAGATATTTGAACTGGCGAACCCAGAGACGGGCAAGGTAGCAGATCGTTCCTCTGACCCGATGTGGGGAAGAATCATTTTCGGTTCAGCCAAGAATGCCGACTCGTTAGAATCCGCCACAGCAAAAGCTGCCGTGCTTGACGAGTGTGGCATGGATAATTTTGGTGTCTCTGCATGGGAAGCAGTGTTGCGCCGTCTCTCCCTTGCAAGAGGACGAGTGTTACTGACCAGTACACTTTACAATTTCGGCTGGATGAAGCAACTTTTATACGATCCGTGGGTACGTGGCGACAGAGATGACATAGACGTAATCCAATTCGAGTCTGTCATGAACCCCATGTTCCCGTCAGAGGAGTTTGAGAGAGCACGGCGAGACTTACCCTCGTGGAAGTTCAATATGCAGTATCGAGGCATCTACGCTCGTCCGGCGGGGATGATCTATGACTCGTTCAACGAAGACCTCTGCAAGTTATCTGAGCCGATGGACATTCCCGGCATCTGGCCGATGTACGTCGGCGTGGACTTTGGCGGGGTACACATGGCGGCGCTATTCACCGCAGAGAACCCAGAGAACGGAGTTCTCTACCACTTCGCAGAGTACCTCGAAGGGGAGAAGTCTATCAAGCAACATGCGGAAGCGTTCCGTAAACTCGTCGGTACTCGTCCCCTAATCTGGGTTGGCGGGGCGAAGCCAGAAGATCAGTGGCGCTACGAGTTTCGTCAACAGGGCATCCCATTAATCCCCCCGCCTATCTCAGATGTAGAGGTAGGTATCTCTCGTGTATACTCCTATCACAAGAACAATAAAATATTTGTCTTTCCTCATCTTCGCAAGTACCTTGACGAGAAGGGACGTTATTCCCGTAAGCTAGACGAATCAAATAGTGCCACTGAGGAGATAGAAAACAAAAACGACTATCACCTCATGGACGCGGAACGGGTCATGGTTGCGGCAATCTACAATCTCCGCAATCGTGTCGGTAGCGAGATACTTCCCCTTCTCTCTCAAGCGTACACCTCGCGTTGGGCGCGGGCACGAGCAGTAGCACAGCCCCTCGGCTACAGTGGCGCAGGCAGAATACAGAGGCACAGAAAGTTTTAGGTGAAACACTATGGCTAGACGCGCAAAGTACAAGCAAGCAATCTTAGACCGTCTCTCTGCTGGCGCAGACCCGCTCATTCTTGCCGCTGAGTTTCCCGTCACTCCGAGTTACATCTATAAGCTCGGCAAGCAAGTTAGGGAAGCGAAGCGGGCTAAGATTGTAGACGCTACTCCCAAGCCTGAGGTTGCCAAGCCCGTTCGCCGCATTGGGCCAATGGCACAGTTCAACTCTGGTCTGTCTGCCGAACGCTTTGCCTCGCACAACTCTACTGTTCCCTCTCCCTATTCTCAACTTGTCGTATCTTCTCTCCGCCGTCACGGGGGAGATGTAGCCGAGGAATATCTACGCGAGTTGCAAGGTTCTCGTGGGGTTCAAATCTACCGCGAGATGGGGAATGACTCAATCATTGCAGCCGTACTCTCCGCAATCAAGATGACTCTACGCCGAGTCCATTGGTACGCCGATAAAAGCCCGAGAAAGGAAAAGAACAAGACAGCCAAGACTGATCCGGACACTGGAGATAAGGACTTGGACTTTCTCGAAACTTGCATGGAAGATATGAGTTTATCTTGGTCAGACTTTATCGATCAAGCCTTATCTATGTTGCAGTATGGCTTTGCTCCGTTTGAGATCGTCTATAAAGCCAGACGTGGCAATATACCTCGGCCCGGCCCACATACATCCCGTTCTCGTTATACGGACGGCAAGGTGGGCTGGAAGAAGTTGGTCTTTATCGGACAGGACACCCTCGTTCCCGGCAACAGTTGGATATTTGACGACGATGGATCACTCAGAGGACTCAATCAGCAACCGCCAATGGGAACAGTGATGAAGATGGCGCATCCGATCGCCGTACCGATTGAGAAGATGATCCTGTTTCGGACGACAATTGAGAGAGACTCACCCGAAGGAAAATCAGTAATACGACCCTGCTATGCCGATTTCTGGTACAAGAAAAACATGGAGGAAATTGAAGCTATTTCTGCTGAACGCCTCGGCAGCGGCTTTCCCGTAATCTACCTCGGAGAGAACGTGGCTAAGGGCGATACTGAGGACTCGGACATCAACGAGTTCAACAAGATCATGCGGAACATCCGAGTGGACGAGCAGATGGGACTCGTCATTCCATTCGCCAAGATGGGACAAGGAATGGCGAGGGAGGGCGAAGGAGTTCTGTTTGAGCTAGTCAGTCCGCCAGCAAAAGGCGGGATAGACTTCGGACAGATCATCCAGCGCCATGAGAAGCGCATGGCAATGGTGGGACTGGCACAGTTTATCCATCTTGGTATGGATCAACAGGGTAGTCAAGCCTTAGCGACTGTGACGACTGACTTTTTCCAACTCGCAGTTTCAGCGTGGGCAGATAGTCTGGAAGATACAATCAACCGCTTCCTCGTAGAACCGTTGATGTTGCTAAACGGAATGAGTACCGAGGATCATCCAGTAATTGATCATGGCGACATCTCTACACCAGACCTCAAGACTGTTGGTGACTACATTAACAAGACCGTCGGCGCACAGGTCATTACCCCCGACGACCATCTTGAAGAAGCCCTACGACGTATCGCTGGCTTCCCAGATAAAGACGATGCTACCGCTCGCCCCGTAATGAACGAGCTTGACGGAGACGGCGGAACGCGCATCTCCCGAAAAGAAAAAGCATCGTCTGCCAACAACCAGCGCAATCAGAGTCCGACCGTAGAGAAGCCACAGGAACCATATAAGCCTGAGGCTAGAAAGCCTATGCGGGCAAGTGAGGACGATATGACACCAGAACAATTCGAGGCTCTAAACACTCGATTTGACAAAATAGAGGCAGCAGTTAGAGATAGTAAGCCTACTGCCTCCGGCGTAGTTATCAATACTCCTGAGGTAAATATTGACTCGGAGATGATAGTCCCTGGCATGGAGAGATTTAAAGAAGGCATCGAGAAATTTGCCGATGCGGTTCATTCCATGACGCCAGTTATCAACGTGCAGGTTCCAACTCAACCAACGCCAATCGTCAACATAACTACGCCTCAGCCAAAGGTTGAAATCAATCTTCCGAAACAAGACCCGCCGAACATTATAGTCAATGTTCCTCCAGCTAATGTTACTGTTGATCTGCCACAAGAGAAAAGTGTCACGCGCAAGGTCAACCGCGATGAGATGGGACGTATTGATAGCGTAACAGAGAAAACGAAATACGGGGAATAAGTTGCACTATCTCTTTCTGGGATTGGTAAATTGGTTATAATGGGCTTGATTGAAATGTTGCTTTTCTCGTGTAGCCCATTCACAGTTATCTGGAGAGTATCCTTTAGAATTGTCGATGCGTTCTATCGAATGTTTCCTAGATGGTCGTTTTCCCATATCGGCAAAGAACATTTCAAAGGAATTTTTCCATCTTTCACAAACAGTAATTCCCTTTCCGCCATACCAGAAATACGATGCCGACTTAGAGTTATAGCATCTAGACTTAATATTTATCCAAGTCCCATATTCTGGAGTTCTGTATCCACCATTCTTGGTATGTCCATGATGGGTAATAGATTCTATGTGTAGACAACCACAACTTCTATGTTTTCCATGAATCAAGTCATAGGGACGTGCAAGACTCTCTTTTCCGCATTCACATTTGCATTTCCAAATGGGTCTTGTTCCGCGCTTGTTATTACGACAAAGTACGGTAAGTCTTCCAAACTTCTTTCCGATCAAATCTTGAAAAGCTGCCATATCAACCTCCAATTATGAGATTGGGGCATTATAACATTATCTGACATGGATATCAAATGGACAATATAACCTTTACAGCTTCCGCAGACTCTACTCCTCCGGCAAACACTGTCGTTGCCACAAAACAGTTCGGCGGCGGAGAACACGCACAGGAGATCATCCTTGCAGACGTGGATGAGAACTTCTTCTCCGCCTCGGGCTTTGGCGCATCGCCTATCGTCACGATAGTCTCAAATCTCCTCTCGGCGTCTATTGCCAGCGGGTCGGTCACAGTAGATAAGATCAATTTACAAATCTCAGCTTCGGTCTCCGGTGGCAGTGTAGCACTTCTGGCCGGAGCGAATGTCTTTGGTTCGGCCAGTGTAATTCAGTCTACCCCGACCGGGATCGGGAACGCATGGCCGATAAAGATTACTGATGGAGTTGACATTGTAGGGATAAACTCCTCTAGTCAACTTCTGGTCGCCGTCGCGGCTGCCAGCGTGAATATCGTAGACACAGCGGGCAATCAATATGGTATCTCAGCGGCTTCCCCGATGTATGTCACCGGCGGAGCGGGCGGAACCAATATTGCTGACGCTGGTGCATTTGCGGAAGGAGTAACGAGTCTCACTCCGGCGGGTGGTGTATACCTTGAGACTACTGCTTCACTTACGGCAAGCCAAGTGGGAATGTTCCGTATCACCGCCAGTCGTGCTCTGCACGTAAACCTGCGCGACGCCAGCGGATTACAACTTGGCGTCACTGGCTCACCGATTGTCGCCACGATTACCTCGGGTACAGTCAACACTATTTCCAACCAGATTTCTGCTAGTGTATCTGGTGGGTCAATCACGGTTGACAAAGTAAACCTTCAAGTTTCAGCCTCCATCTCCTCTGGAACAATTAACACCATCTCTAATCAAGTTTCAGCCTCAATAGGCAGTGGTTCTATTACGGTTGACAAAGTCAATCTTGTGGTTTCTACCTCCGTTATAGGAGGTAGCATTGCTCTGCTTGCTGGCACAAATACTATTGGAGTTGCTTCTGTCATTCAACAGGTAACGAGCGGTTGGAGTCTATCTAGTATCTATAACGTAGTATCAGCGTCTATTAGTAGCGGGTCATTGGGAGGCATTGAGAAAATCAATACTCCTGTCTCAGCCTCAATCTCTAGTGGTTCTCTGGGTACAGTAGAGAAGATCAACACTCCTGTTTCTGCTTCAATTAGCAGTGGCTCTATCACCATTGATAAAGTCAACTTGCAAATCTCAGCCAGCATCGCGGCGGGGACTATCAACAATATCTCTAACCAGATTTCTGCCTCTGTAAGTGCGGGGTCGATTACAGTAGATAAGGTCAATCTTGTAGTTTCTACTTCCGTTGCCGGCGGAAGCGTTGCATTGCTCGCTGGAGTAAATGCTATTGGCATAGCTTCAGTTATACAACAGGTTACTAGCGGTTGGAGTCTGTCTAGTATCTACAATGTGGTATCTGCATCTATTGGAAGCGGATCACTTGGCTCTGTGGAGAAGATAAACACCCCTGTTTCCGCCTCGATCTCTAGTGGTTCTCTAGGAGCGGTAGAGAAGATCAATACACCTATCTCGGCCTCGATCTCGAATGTTGTCGGAGTTAGTGGCTCATTGGGAAGTATAGAGAAGATTAATACCCCTGTTTCGGCTTCCATTAGTAGTGGTTCACTTACCGTTAGCAAGATTGACGATACTGTTTCAGCCTCAATAAGTAGTGGTTCTATCACTGTAGATAAAATTGATCTCCAAGTCTCAGCCAGCATAAGCAATATTGCCTACTCTGATTACACATCCTACTCAGAGGGTGCATCTCCCCTTGTGCCAGTTGGGGGGATGTACTTTGAGACTGCGGCATCTCTGACGGCGTGCCAACTTGGCGTGTTACGAATGACTGCCTCGCGTGCGCTACATGTTAATCTTCGTGATGCAAGTGGTTTACAGCTTGGCGCTATCGGTTCTCCGTTAATCATTTCTGGGTCTATCACGGTTGACAAAGTTGATACTCAAGTTTCGGCCTCCGTTAGTAGTGGATCAATTACAGTTGATAAGGTAAATTTACAGGTATCGGCCTCGGTATCGGGAGGCTCGGTTGCGCTACTTGCTGGAGCAAACAACATAGGTATAGCCTCTGTCATCCAACAAGTGACGGATGGGTGGAGTTTATCCAGTATCTATAATGTAGTTTCAGCGTCTATCGGCAGCGGGTCGTTAGGGAGTGTGGAGAAGATAAACACTCCCGTCTCGGCCTCAATCAGTAGCGGGTCGTTGGGGAGCATTGAGAAAATCAATACTCCTGTGTCGGCCTCTATCTCTAACACGGTTGCGGTAAGCGGTTCTCTCGGCAGCGTAGAAAAAGTCAACACTCCTGTTTCTGCGTCTATCTCTAGTGGCTCCATCACTGTAGATAAGATCAATCTGGGAGTTTCGGCGTCTGTTAGTAGCGGGTCGATCACGGTAGATAAGATTAACCTCGGAGTCTCCGCCAGTATCAGTAATGCTCCCTCGGCTCTCGTTTCTGGTGACTTGGCCCACGACGCGGCAGATGCGGGTAATCCAGTCAAGGTAGGTATTCGTTCTGCCTCGTTTGGGGTAAAGCCAACCGCAGTCGCTCATGCAGACCGTTCTAACTGGTATGGCAATGTTGACGGCATTCCATTCGTTCTCGGTGGGCACATGGCGGCGAGTAGTAAAGAGTTTGCCTTTACCACCGCGCAGAACGATCAAGCATTGTGGGCCGCAAGTACGACCAATAAACTTGTTATCACAAAGGCCGAGGTAACACTGGACGAAGCAGTTACGGTGGGCGTGGGAGTAAGACTTGGCTTTGGGACAAATACTCTTTCTGCATCTGGAACAGGAGGCGCATCGGGATTAGTCTTGTCTCATCCCGGTCTAGTTCCGGGCGGTGGTATCACCATAGGCGACGGGAATGGCATCCTCGGCGCTGGGCTAAACAATGAGGCGATACGCTTTACCTGCGAAGTTCCAACAACAGGAGCGGTCGTTGTGCGCGTAACGTGCTTCGAGATAGTAGCATAATGGCAAAGCCGCGTATCCAAATCTATCTTAGAGACAAACAGCTAGATGGGAAGATCGTCACCAAGCTGTTCTTTGACGATCTATTCAGACGACGCAGTGTATTTGACAAACCCTTCGATTGGACGGAGGACGAAGGTAATTCTATTCTCCATATCCGTTTGAATAGCTTAATTGGTTCAAAAGAAGTATTGCAACTTATCAAAGATAAGATTGCTACATTGTCTCTATCTGTATCGGGAAAGGTAAGTTATCATATCTGCCCACACGATGATCCGCCAGAAGAACAGTATAGTTGCCGAGACGATCCGCGTGCCAAATATGAAGAGATAGAATTCTAATGGCAAGAGATTTTGACGGCGCAAATGATAGTATTGGATTTGGCTCAAATGATACAATTGATGCGTTTACTGCACATACAATATCCCTTTGGATATTTGACGATGCGGGTGTTACAGCTTTCCTTATTGGAAAAGACCGAGGCGCTGCCCAATGGGGGCTTCTCACAACTGGGAATGAATTACGCTATACTCGTGATTTTACTACTACTGATGGTGCATGGGTTTCTCCAGGCAACGGTATGCCTGCTGCCACGTTACATTATATTGTTTTTGTGTACGATGGCACTAGCAGTGCTAACGACCCGACGATCTATATTGATGGCGTTAGTGTAACAGTAACACGTAGCACTGCACCAGACGGAACGGCAGTTTCAGATGCTACGCCCAACTTGATCATGGGCGAGACGGGTGGCGGCGCACAAGACTTCAATGGTAGACTAGGATTCTTAAGTTATATTAATGGCTTGTGGACTGCCGCTCAAGCCAATCGTGCAAGATGGTGGGGTAGACCCGGTGGAGCACAGGCTGTGTATCATCCCCTAGTAACAACTAAACTAACTAATGAGGGTACGGCAACTGCTAATGGAACTGCAACTGGAACAACAGTAGCCAGTTTGCCGCGAGTACAACGCAACTATTGTAGCATGCTAGGTTGTGGCAGGTAATGTATGCCTATATTGCTCTTCCCTCTCGGCGGGCCAAGTCGAGGAGCCCAAGTCGCTCCTCCGACACCAGATGTTACTCCGACGATTTCTACAATCCCCGGTCTTGGACTCCTCGGTCGGCGGCCTCGACGCGGGTTGCAAATTGGAGACATGATAGCCGAGGCCAATCGTATAGAAGATGAGGAAACGTTTATTCTCCTCATGTAAGTCCACATTAGTCACCGAGTATTCGATAAAGTTTGACAACTAGACATAACATGCTACAATGTTCTACTAGATAAAGTAACCCGTCTCGCTAAGTCGCTGTAACATGGGTTGCAACGCATCCTCTCTGGGAGGCTCCGTCATCGTCGGGGAAAACTGATGACGGAGCCTTTTCTTTTTCTTATGACTTACGACTTTTCGTGCAAGACTTGCGGCGTTTCATTCGAGATAACCATGCCCATCTCGGCTTTGAGCCGTGCCAAATGTTCAGCATGTGGCTCGACTGAACTCCGCCGCATTTACTCTATGCCGAAGGTCGTGATTTACAACGAGGATAGGTTCACTCGTCAGTTATCGCCAAAGGGGAAACAGATTTGGGACAAATCGAAACAGCAAATCGGTCTATAGATTCAAGCGACCCATTCTTTGCTTGGCTCAGAGCAAATGAAAGTCGCTTAGGTGAGGCAATTAAGGAATTGGGCGTTAAGGTTACTGACGGGCCGGGATTCTTTGAGAGACTACGCGATACGATTACGTTTGCTCTGATAATGAGAGGAAATCAAAGTGCCGTACAAGATAATGGCAGAGGGTGACAAACATTGTGTGGTCAAGAAGTCAGATGGAAAGAAACTTGGCTGTCACCCAACACGCGAAGCGGCAATGAAACAGATGCAAGCGGTTATGGCAAATGAGTCTATGTCCAATCTAACATGGGTTGATCCGTTCAAGTATGTTGCCGGTGCGCCATTTCGCATCTTCCCAGTAGGCGAGTTCAAGCGAGGGGATAGAACACTCGATCTTACCAAAGAACGCCTCGCGGAGATGAAGTCAAACTATGAGGCCAATCGGCCTCGTTGGAAAGCTCCTATCTATGGGGGACACCCAACTGAGACACAGCCCGATCCGCCAAAGTTGGGCAACGTATCCAGTCTTGAACTTCGGGATGATGGACTCTATGCTTTACCAGAATACAACGATAGTGGAACAAGGCTGATTAGCGATGAGTCTTACCAATATGTTTCTCCTGGTGTGTTGTGGAAACTGGCCGGTGCTGCGTATACAGACGAGCAGGGGAATGAATTTGACAATGTACTAGATCACCTGGCTTTGACAAATCGCCCATATTTTGGAAGTAAAACTGCATTGTTTAGTTCGGACGAATCCTTAGCACGGGAGGGAAATCTAATCACTGACATTCTATCTGAGGTCAAATCTAGCATTACCGAATTATTCAAAGACTTCAAATCAGAAGTCAAAGTAAAGGAAAAGGAGAGTGAAACAATGACCGAACCTATTGTCAAGGTCGAGGACTTCAACGCTCTAAAGACTCAGATGGAAACGCTGTCTGCGGAGCGCAAGGCCGAGGCTGAGAAGTTCGCGGCTGAACTGGCGACGGCGAAAGTTCGCGCCGATACCCTCGAAGCCGAGAACAAGAAACAGTCGGAGAAACTGGCCGAGACTGTCAAGGCGCGTCGGCTCGACTTGCTCAAGACGCAAGCAGATACGTTTGCTCACCTGCCGATTGAGCGCGACGAGTTTGCCGAGAAGTTCTATGTGCTTGAGACTTCTTTGCCAGAAGATGCAAAGTGGTTTATCGAGAAGTTTGCTAACTTCGAGACCTTGCTTGCCCAAGCGTCTCTGTTCTCGCAGATAGCTCGTCCTAACGCTAAAGTTGGCGTTGAAACTCTAGAGTCTATCACCGAGAAAGTTCTGACAGAGAAGTTTGACGGCGACCGCTCGAAGTATAGCGAAGCCTTTATCGCGGCGGGCCAACTGCGCCCCGATCTAGCTCAGACTCGACAGAATGCCCGATAAGAGGAGATGAACAATGGCTAACTATCGCACGGGAATTGACGTTCCTTTTATCGCTGGCGTAGACCTGACCGCTAAACAATATTACTGGGTTGCTCCCGGTAGCATTGCGGGCGAGGTCATCGTAGCTGTCGGGCCGAGTGGTAATCCGTGGCCCATTGGCCTGTTGCAGAATACACCCTCTTCGGGCCAAGAAGCAACGGTTCGCGTCTTAGGCTTTTCAAAGGCAGTTGTGGAAGCAAATGCTTGTTCCCACCGATGGGGCGCATGGCTCGTTTGTGCGTCAGACGGTCAGACTGAACCAGCCGCAACTGCTGCTGAGGGAGTGACCGCTCATGGTGGTTCTCCGATTGCCGCGCGATACATGGACAGTGGCACGGTTTCTAGCGGCTCGGCTATCGCACAAGTTCAAATCTTCTTCAAGATAGAAGGCGTGTGCGGTTTCATGCCCGCATCATAAGGATAAGGAGATAAACGATGCCTAGCCCAACTCAACAGCAAGTGCATGTCGATCAGCCGCTTACAAATATCAGCATTGCCTATCGTAATGCGGCCTACATTGCGGAGCAGGTGTTCCCCAATGTGTCAGTGCAGAAGCAGACTGACAAATACTTTACCTTCAATAAGGCTGACTGGTATCGGGACGAGGCTGGCCCTCGTGCCCCCGGTACACGAGCACCACGGGTAGAGTACGGTATCTCGACCAGCAACTATCTGTGCTTCCCGTGGGCGGCTGGAAAGCCCCTGCCGGATGAGACAGTAGACAACTCTGATAACCCCCTTCGACCAGAGATGGAGGCGACAGAGTTTGTCACCGAGAAACTGTTCTTGAAGAAAGAAATTCTCGTATCGGATGATGCCTTTGGTACAGGTTGGTCGTCTTCAGCCACTCCTGCAACATTGTGGTCGAATGACACCAGCGACCCAATCGGGGACGTAAACTTGGCCGTGGACACCGTAGCTCAGGCTATCGGGCGCGAACCAAACAAGGGAGTCGTCGGGCGCGGTTTGTGGCGGCACGTGGTGAAGCATCCAGACCTGATCGACCGTATCAAGGGCGCGGCTGGCCCAGGCAGTCCCGCCATCTTGACCAAGCAGGCTATCGCAGCCTTGTTTGAACTAGAGACTATCCTAGTTGGAACAGCGGTCAAGGAAACTGGCGCAGAGGGCGCAACCTCGTCACGCTCGAACGTCTGGGGCAATCACTTGCTCGTTGCATATGTGACAAGTTCTCCGGCTCTGATGACTGCCACTGCGGGTTACGTGTTCACCTGGAAAACCCGTGTAGTGGAACGCTTCCGCGAAGATCAGGAGAAGCAGTGGATCATTACTTGCGAGGAGAATTTTGACTCGAAGGTAACGGCGAGCGATGCGGCATATTTAATAAAGAGCGCCGCGTGAGTTGCGTAGTACAATAATATCCACAAATGGGTATGTAGCCGCCTCGCGGTTCTTCGGCCTCTTACCCGAGGCGGCTCTACCACTAGCAACTTCGATTGTACTATCTCTCGCGCAAGCGAGATGCGATGCGTGACAATCGAATACAAGTGAGACGCATCAACAAGGAGTAATCTCAATGCCTGCACAAAAAGATCGTAGACAACAGAACTTTGTCTCTCGCGTTCGAGTTGGCGGAGTCGGCGCTTCTGGGGCGTACACTCAGCTTGATGGTACGAACAATGGCTGGCTGACCACCACGGGTTGTGCGAGAGCGTATAAAGAAATCTATCTTGGGCCAGTGGCTTTCAATGTCCAGACGGCGAACGCCTCTGGTGTCGGCGCGTCGGGCGTACTTGGCGCGTGTAATTCTGGCTCGTTGTTCTCGTCATGCGTGACGTTTGACATCACCGGATCGGCGTTCACTATCTTTGCGGCTGGTTCGGATATGGGTGTCCCAGCACTAAACATGGGTGTAGGGGCGTCTCCGGCCAGTCCGTTAACTGCAATAGCCTTCTTCCCCAAGCCTCTCGATGTCGATACCACTGGTTCACTTACCGCCTATATAGAGTGGACAAGTGGACAGACGCCGACCACGACCGGCTCGAAGATAGCTTTCCAAGTTGCGCTTGGGTACCTCGGAGGCTTTGCCACTACGCCATGTGCGGTAAGGACTGCGGCCTCAGTAGGCGGTGTGGGTGTAGCTTCGTACAACGGAACAGCTTGTGGCTTGTTCCAAAGCACGTGTGTGGGCAAACTCCCCTCGTTTTCCGCTTCCGACAGTGCTGGTATCTTGGCGCTACAAATCGGAGCATCGGCGGGCGCGGATAGCGGTAAGTTGCCCACGGCTTGTACGTTCGTTCTCAACGTTCGTTTACGCTACTTGAGCAATGCGCGTGGCGTACAATCTACTGAGTAAGCACTGCGATACAAATGAGTGAGTCTAGTCCCCAAAACTAGACTCACTCTCTCCGCAGATGGAGGCTATATGGCAATCACACTAAGGGTTCCCTCAAGTGGTTCTCAGACAACTGTATCTGGCTCATTACCTAACAGCACTTGTCGGGATGTATGGTTAGGCTTCACGACTCCACCAACTTCCAGCGGCAGTGTTACATACTTCTGGGGCGCAAGTGAAGTCGCCGGCAGTATCATGATGTCTATTGTATCTTCCCCTATGACGTTCACGCTTTTCCCGTATCCCATCCATCAGGCACAGAGTTTAGGCATCTTCGCTGGATGTATCAGTGGCGGGAGCGCATTCTGGATGTTCGGCAACCAGAATAAATAAGAGGCTTCTATGCCCGGAACAGTTAGAGGTCGTTCCTACCTCGAAAGCCAATACGCAACCGGAGATCGTCCCACGGCAACAGACTTTGCTGACTTGTTTGCCTCGTTTGTTTCCACGAATGACGCTGATGAATCACCGTCTATCCTCGGTGCGAAGCGATTTGCCGGAAGCATTGTAGTTACTGGCAGTTTGATTACTGGCGGTGCGGCAAGCATAGCTGGTAGCTTGCTCGTCAATGGAGCGATAGATCATACCGCCGGCAGTGTAAAACTCTCCGGTTGTTCACTCCGAGTAACGACAAAGGGAAATCTCCTCGTTGGCGTTGCGACAGAACCTACTACTGGTTCTCCAGTAATGATCTTCGCGCAACAGACTCCTGCTGATACTGACCCGACTGGGCTACCCTCCAATACGGCAGGACTGTACGCTAAGAATGTCACTGCAACGGCAGAACTATTTACCATAGACGAGGCGGGAAATGTTACTCAGCAGACGCCACACTCCTTTACTCTATTTACTCCAAAGAAAGAATATGAGTTTCCCTACGTTTATCGTTCCAAAAACGCATATCTTGGCCTAGAGATAGAAGTAGATATGTACGGTCTGATACGAGCAGTGGAGAAATTATCAGGACAACAATTTATCTATCTGCGACAGTTACCCGAGAGTGAAGTAGAAACATGGGATAGAGAAAAACCCATGCCAGAATGGATACGTGAGAGAATAGAGAAGGAGTAAAGCTGTGGCCTATGCAAGTCCGTCTGATGTTTCGATCCTCACCCGATCTCTAACTTCCAACTCGGCCTTTACTGGCGACACTAACCCCGCCTCGGCAGACGTAGCCACATGGCTTTCCTCAGGATGTGCTATAATAGAGTCGCGCATCGGTTCAAGAGGCTATGGCGCGATACCCATTACGTCCCCCGCATACGACTTCGCTCGACAGGCCAACGCTTTTTACGCAGCGTGGTTGGCAGAGCTTTCTATCATCTCTGCCCGAGTTAGCCGAGATGAGAACACCCGCGATGACAGGTTCAAACGCGCCTTTGAAACTCAGATGCAGATGTTAGATAGATTAGACTTGTCCAGACTGGGCGTGACGAGGAGTAGGCACTCGCCGTTTCCCTATGCGGGTGGAATACTACAAAGTAATAAGGACGAGAACGAGGCGGATACAGATATTGTTCAGAGTCGTTTCAAGAAGGGCCAGTTCCGAAATCCAGAAGCGGGAGAACCGTTGGGGACGAGTTCGAGTTAGATTCTATGCCTTGATAAACCTCAATAGTCAATGACTAAATCTGAGAATAGAGAGGGGGTGGTCAAAGATGTCTACAGTTTCACGAAGTCAAGGAATGCACATAGCACATTTATATGCAGACAGTGACAGTGAGTGGAACTGTTCTTGAATTTGAGTGGAGATGTCATATTCCCTCAAATGCTATGAACAGTGAACACGAGGCGGGCAGAACACCACATACAATGCAACTAATCTATCTGCCCTCCGCATTAGATTTCCACCATCCATCGGTTCAGCAAATACTTGGCAAGGCTGATGTTTTAGCTTTCCAGAGAAACGTCATTACTCCCGACGTGCATGACGCAATGCGATATTGGCGTGCCCTTGGCAAAATCGTTACTGTAGACCTCTGTAGCGGCGATGACGGGTATGATTATTTGCCGCCTTCTAATCCAGCGCATAATTATTGGATACGGAATAAGGGAGGAATGGAAATTGAACCAGTCGAGGCATTAGCCGAGGGACTTCGTTCTGCTGATGCGCTGACTTCACCCTCTAAAGTTCTCTTGGCGGATTGGGAGCACATCGTTCCCGGTTTCTGGATACCGAACTATCCTCGTGGCGAGTGGTATGCTAAAGCTAACCCTAAACCCGTTGGCGCAAAGGATATAGTCTTTGGCTACAGAGAGATAGAGAACGAGGGTGTCAAGGGGATAAACTTTGAGGGTCACTTTGTCGAGGGAACCGAGGGGTTGATCTATCTCGGCTGGGGCGGGAGCATCAGCCATGTAGACAGTTGGATTTACTCTGGCGCGATAGAGGCGTTGGATAAGATTTTCGAGAAGCATCCCAACGTGAGATTGAAGTTCTGCGGCCATGAGACGCGGTTGGATTACATCATCAACCGTTGGGGAGATAAGGTAGTTAGACAGAGTGGGGTGAAGCCGGAACATTGGCCGTTTGTAGTAAGCACATTTGACTTAGGACTCGCGCCACTAGATATGCGGCCCGTACCAGAGGAGATGGGACATGGTAAGAACCCAAAGCAACGGAAATACAGTTACGATGAGCGTAGATCATGGCTTAAAGGTGTGGAGTATCTATGCGCGGGTGTGCCGTGGCTTGGAACTCGAAGTGCAACTTATAACGAGTTATCCCGACATGGAACGATAGTTGAAAACGAAAACGATCTCAGCCAAGACGAACGTACTGCCAACTGGTACAAAGCCCTTGACTTAGCTATTACTAACATCATCGCTAGAAAGACTCTTGCCTCCGAGAAGAAGAAATGGGCCTTGAAGAAGTGGTCAATGGAGGCTAATGTGCAACAGTACGCTGAGACATTTGAGCGGATCGGGAATGTCAAGAAAGCAAAAGGCAGTGGAAGTCTGCCAAACATATTTTGGAACAGGCGAGTAGAGGCTACGGTAAATGCTTGATATTGATCCTGCTGAATACATCGCTCGCAACTGGTACATTGGAATGAACTTGATCTATGTCGGAGTAGACTTCGGCAAGTGCATGGAATACGACACTCTCCAAGTAATAAACAGATCAATATTGAGTCTTAGAGAGAATCCCATTTTGAGCGGAAATCAACAAAGCGATGATGATAAACACATAAAGGAATAACATCCATTCTATGTTTTTTATCATAGCCAAGATAGTGATGATATTCCATTTTGCCTCGACACTCATCGTCTTTTAGAAGGCATATCTGTGTCTTGGCAGAGAGAAATTTTCCGCGAATTACTTGTCTATTCAAGTAATTTCTTGCTGATATTTTAGCATAGTCTTTAGTATAGTTTCTGGCTCGTATAGCTAGATGTTCTTTCTTATGATTCTTTCTAAACTCTCTAGAGCGCATTCGTCTTTTGGAAAGAAACTTTTCCGTTCGCCGGTATTCTCGCATACAAAACTTACATTGGTGCGTCACGCCAAGCCTTCCAACCTTTGAATTATAGAATTGACTAAGTTCTTTTTCTACTTTACAATGTGAACATACTTTGGTTTTCATAAAGAAATTCCCCATCAGTCTGTGAGTTTGTTGTCTAGGCAAACCCGCCGATGGGGAATGAATCCCAATCTTATCACAGATTCAGATTTGCCTAGACGGGAGTATTATATCATAGATGGAAGAACAGAGGCCAGTTCTATTAATGTCGGGGAATCACACGACTCAATCCCTGTGGAAGCCCCTAGCTGAACACTTTGACATCTGCCTCATCCATCCGCAGATGTCGCAGATGATGACCGACATGAATATCCTCGGCGGGTATGGAATACAGAAATATATGAGCGCCGAGGTGCAAGAGACAGCAATAAATATAGCATATGCTCTAGCTGCTAGACTACACGAACCAGATAGAGCAGACGAGCTAACGAGACACATTGCCGAAGCGTTCAACGGCTCGACTATTCCAACCAACCTTCAATCACCACAAGTCAACGAGTGGTGGCCGGGGATGTTGGGGGAGCGAGTACGAAACTCGATGGCGGTAATCGGGATGCTAGAGACGGCAGTCAAAGATAGGAAGATTTCTGGTAATCATTAGCATGAGGATGTAACGCCGGACGCACGAGCAATTGTCATGTTCTGCAAGGCGCAAGGGATACCGACAATACACATCCCTCATGCTAATGATTGGTATGTTGGAGAGAAGTGGGACATTCATACGGAGTGTATCTCGGACTACATCCTCGCGGCAGGAGTATACATGAAAGACTGGTATACTAGGTGGGGGTATAATCCAGAGAGGATACGAGTGGTGGGTGTACCGCAGTGGGACTCATTCTACGGCGACTTGGGCCGACCGAGAAGAAGCGAGTCGCGGAGAGCACTAGGGATAAAGACGGATGATGAGACTGTTCTAGTCTATGCTTCAAGTTGGGCACAGTTGACAAGTGCGCGTGGCGAGTTCAACAAGGAATTTGAGAATAGTTTGCGGATGATGATCGAGACAGCGAAGGAGTTGCCCGCTACGCTAGTTATCAAGATGCACCCAGGAGAACCAGCTAATCAAGAGCAGATATACTTGAAGGCGCTCAAGGACAATAACCTAGAGGGGTGTGTGACAAGAATGTTCAATCAGTACATTCTGGCAGCGACAGATGTGCTTGTGGCGCATGGGCCGAGTAACATATGTTGTCACGCAGCAGCTTGGAATGTACCAAGTTGTTACATCCCAACCGAGGATTATGCGTTTCCCTTACCCGGCCCGGTGATGGCAGGAGATAATACGACTTACGCGGCTAGACTAGCAATGAAATTAGATGCGACAAAGACGTGGGAACCGTTTGCGAAACTGTCCAATGATGCTCACCCTGAGGGGAATGCTTGTGAGAGGATTGTAAAGGAAGTCATGGAGATTTGTCTATAGATGGTTCAGATCATAGTTGATACCAAAGAGATAGCTAGAGTTATCTCCAATATGGGACGAGTCAATCAATGGCTTCCGCCAACCATCGACAAGGAAATGAGACTTCTTGGTGGTAAGGTCGTTCCAATCATGAAATCTGTTCTACGCCCGAGACGCTACACTGGCACATTAGAAGATAGTGTCAACTGGAGTTACGACTTAGCACTAAGGCAACTATCTATCGGGCCATATGCCAAGAGGGGAAACTACGACGCTGGCATGATTGCACAAACAGGAACGAGGCCGATAAAGAATGTTCCGTGGAAACCTCTATTTGCTTGGGCAAGTAAAAGAAGCAATACTCCTAGAGCACTAGCTAGTCACGCCAGAAAAGTAATAGCCTTACACGGGGTAAAGAAAGCTCCTTTCCTAATGGAGACTATGAACCAAGCGAGTTTCCAGATGGCGTTGGAAGATACGGCGAATAGACTCGGAGTAAGTATTGCGGCGCAAGCTATTGCGGGTAAGGACGTGATTGGGGTAGCGGCAACGCAATGAGTATTACCACTGTTCGCAATGCTACCTATTCTCTGCTTACATCCTGCGGCCCTTGGTTGGCTAAAGAAGTCAGTAGTTGTGACTACGGAATCCTCGCAGGCGTTACAGGTTGCGCACTAATCTTTCATCCAGACGGAGATAGCACGGTTGAACAACTGGGCTTTGCGGGAAATGCTCAAGCAGGCGATCAACTCAACACTTGGAACTTTCGCGGCAATCTGTTTATCAAATTCACTGGAAATGCGCCGTGTATGCTAAGTAGAGTCTATCAAGGTATAGATGACGTGCAACAGACATTCGCCAAGAGCGAGAAAGGGGAAGGGACTACAGCGAGTATGCTGAGATTGACAGGATTCAACTATAACATAGACGCTGGCTTCGATCTCGATGGAGTTGAGTTTGGTTTGCTGACATTCTCTTTCCAAGAACAGGAGATTGACCGAGGCGGATAAACTTACTTACTATGGTATAATCTAGTATTAGCGTCCCGCGTTCTCGGCGGGATTGTCGGAGTAAATGCGCCCGAAGTTTGGGCGCATTTTTATTTGAGGAGATAAAGAACAATGTCACAAATAAACGGTTTCAATATGACTGTGCATTTCTTCCCGGATAGTGCTGCATCGGTCAACCTCACGGGGGACTTGACCTCAGCGGCACTGCGTTGGGATAGAGCCAATCAGGACGTGACCACATTTGGAGCGCCGTACACGGTCGAGCGCCTTGCTGGTCTAAGAGACTGGTCAATGGACTTTGCCGGGATATGGAACAGTGGCACGGCAACGATTGTCCCGGAAGGCGTATTCGTAACCGAGATGGCGGGGTCAAAGAATGGATTGATCCTTATTTGTCCAGCCAGCATCACGGGTTCGCCAATCTATTCCGGTTGCGGTCTGCTGACCAACTTCTCCATCACTGGCCCGCTGACCGGCCCAACGGCAATATCGTTCTCGTTGCAAGCTGCCGCTGGTTCACTAACCCGAGGAACTGTAGCGTAATTCAAGAAAGAGGCCAAAAACTATGACGGACATCAAACGCCTACTCAGCGAGGACGGCGAAGCTTGGGTTGTATTTAAGCCGAGTGGCTATCCGTTCAAGCTGAGGAAACAACTCAAAGAGGCAAACAATGATGAGGCGGTGTTAGCACTCGTCCTGCCGTATGTTGTTAGTATCCATATTCCGACTATCGGTGGAACCGTGTTAGATAAACTGACTTCAGTAGACGATCTGGCCGATGTGGAGGAACGCACCGCTGCTCAGATTATCTACCAGTTCTACGAGTTTCGCGGAGAACGTAACTACGCCCCTATTCCAAAAAACTCCTCGCCGCCCTCGCAAGATACCTAAGAGGCGAGGGCGGCCTGCCCCCCGAAGTAACTGAGGGCGACATCTGCGAGAGGTTCGGCTGGACGTTTACGGAGCTAGACGAACAGGACGAGGATAGAATAAACCTTATGTACAGCTTGCAGAACGTCCGAGACAGAATTGACCGCATCAAGGCTTGGTTAGGCTCTATTGGAAAGACTCCAATTGACGCTACCGATATGAAACTATATAAGAAGATAGTGGACGCTGAGAGAGAAATAGATTAATGTCAACGACTACTGCTACTCTTCTTGTTAAAATCAAGACTGAAGGTGAAGCACAATTAGCTGCTGTCTCTAATACAATCAAGAAGTCTCTTGGTGATACGGTAACTTCGGTGAAGCAAGTAAGCGATACTACAGACAAATCGAGTGGTAGTTTCCGTCTATTCGGAATTAATGTTGTAGATGTAGCCGCAAAGTTATATCTATTTCAGGTTGGGGCCAGAAACTTAATAGGAGCAATAGAGGGATTATTCAAACTAGGCGAACTTGGCGCGAAGGTAACGCAAACTGGTGAGAGTTTCAATTTCCTCATGCAGAGAATGGGTATCAGCCTAGACATAATGGATAAGTTGCGTGAGGCTTCTGGTGGACTTGCAACAGACTACGAAACTCAGCTAAGAGTACAAAGACTGGTAGCTGGACAAACAGAAGAAGTTGGGCGAGCAATGGCATTAGCCTCCCCGACATTGATTGAAATGGCGCGAGCAGCAGTAAAGTTAGACCCAAGTATCAAGTCAGTAGATTTTGCAATGGAGAGCTTATCTACTGGTATCAAGCGTCAGTCAGTGCGATGGGTAGACAACCTAAACATCATCGTTCGGTCTGGAGTGGCAAATGAGGCTTATGCTAAAACAATTGGAAAGAATGTTGCTGATCTAAATGAAGAAGAAAAGCAGTTGGCTTATCTCAACGCCGTATTGGAAGGACACGATAGGCTTCTGGCGCAAGTCGGCGGGAACGTCGAGAGCCTAACAGACGACTATGGAAAACTCCGAGTAAATGTAGAAGAAGGAAGAGAATCAATAGCACAATTTACCGATCAAGCAATTAGGCCACTAATACGAAGTTTGAATGAAGCCTCTGATTCATTTGATACATTTCTAAAGACTGGAAAGGAACCTAGTACCGTTTCTAATTTCTGGTTTGATCCTAAATGGTGGAAATTTCTTGGCGCCACATGGGAAGAGGTTGCTCCCAAGCTATTAAAATTCAACTATATTCTAGGTGATGCAATAACTCCCTCAACTCACTACGTAAAGACACTAGAACGAGCAGGAATAATACTTAGAGACTTCTCTGATGAAACCGATAGATTAGCAAATGCAACTTCTAGTTTAGTAGAAGAGCTAAACAGTGGTTCCTACGCTGTAGATGAATATGCCTCAAAATGGAACGACGCAATAGGTACTTTTGGTGAGAAGTATGTCAAGGGTCAACAGAAACTCCTTGAGGGAACTGCCGACATCAGCCAGAGGCTCATTGACGAAGCCACAAACTTCCAAGACAGAGTTACCCAAATACATGATGATGCCGCCCGACGGCGTATCGAGATTGACACAAACTTCAATCAGCAATCAGAGGATTTGAACGAGAAATACTACACCAATCGCGCCGATCTTGAAATGAAACTTCATAGACTCAAGCAAGAGTTAGGCCTTGAAGCAACGCTGACAACTGACGCAGCGAAACAATTGAAGCAATTCCAAGATGCCTTAACGCAGATTGAGGCAGGTGGCAATGCTCCAGCGGGACTGTCTACTATTCTCGGATTAGGCGGAGCAAGTACAATTGAACGTTTAAAGCCAGTATTGATAGAAAGAATTGCTCAACTGCAACAGATAGTCACTGATGAACAGAACAAAGCTAGAGTCAAGATAATTGAAGACGAGATTGCCTCACTCGATGCAAGACATAAGAAGGAGATGGATCGTCTTGTAACAAACGAAGCTGAGAAATTAGCTGAAATATCAGCCTCGGAGGAAAGAGCGACTCAGAAGGCAAGCGACGAATCGGGCAAGCGTATCAAGAAGGCCATAGACGATCTGCAAGAACTCAAGAAGTCCGTCAAGGAGGACTTCGAGATGGCTTGGATTAACGCGCTAGACTCAGTAACAACAAAGGGTAGCGAACTAGATAGAGT
>Ga0208957_1000411_pt1 | contig 36662 bp, 30 predicted proteins | sample RifOxyA1_FD_184029 | JGI IMG/M metagenome (GOLD analysis project Ga0208957, IMG submission 184029) | Groundwater microbial communities from Rifle, Colorado - Rifle Oxygen_injection A1 (SPAdes) | ecosystem: Environmental > Aquatic > Deep subsurface > Groundwater | place: Rifle, Colorado, United... | reverse complement strand
TGGTTTTTGCCATCTTTTGTCTGATTTATATGAAAATACCACTCACCAAAAATTTTCTTTTTGCTTCAATCTGTTTAATTATGGCAGTTTTTTTTATTTTTCGGGATATAAAAACTACTTTCTAATCGACCTAACCACCGAGCGTTGATTTTTAGGAAGAATTTTCTTTCGTATACGAATATTCTTAGGTGTCACCTCTACCCAATCATCATCATCAATCCACGATAAGGCCCATTCTAGCGTTCTTGGTCTAACCGGTGGCAAAATAACATTTTCGTCTTTACCGGCCGTTCGCATGCTAGATAAATGCTTTTCCTTAACTACGTTGACATTGCTGTCATTGGTTTTGTTATGTTCTCCAACCACCATTCCTTCATAAACAGTTTCCCCAGGTTTTACAAATTGTTCACCGGTAGCAAGCAAATTAAAAAGGGCATAAGGGGTAGCCTTTCCGTGTTTATCAGCAATCAAAGAACCATTTTGTCGGGACAACAAATCTCCCGCATAAGGTCTATAACCAAGAAAATAAGAGCTCATTAATCCTTCACCTCGAGTATCGGTCAAAAAAATCGACCGATAACCAATCAGACTTCGAGACGGTATAACAAACTCGATACGAGTTCTATTTTCACCAATGGTATGCATAGATTCCATACGGCCTTTTCGCTCAGATAGTTTCTGGGTAACAATACCGGTACATTCATTAGGAACATCAATACTAAGCATCTCAAAAGGTTCTTCTTTTTGCCCCGACTCCCCAGTTTTGGTAATAACCGTGGGTCTAGAAACCATAAATTCAAAACCTTTTCTACGTAATTCTTCAAATACAATTGCGAGCTGGAACTCCCCCCTCCCTTTAAGCATAAAAACTTTAGGGTCATTGCTCTCTTCATATCTTAGGGCCACATTCAAACGACAGGACTCTTCCAAAAATTCTTGCAATTTCCGCGAGGTCAGGTATTCGCCCTCTTGACCAGATAACGGAGAAGTGCTTACAGACACATTAACGGACACTGTAGGTGGCTCAATTTCAACTCTAGGAAGCGGCTCAATTCGATCTGCTGCGCACAAGGTATCCCCAATCTGAGCCTTGGTAAAACCAGCAATAATCACAATCTCTCCAGCTGGACATGATTCCACTTCTTCTTGCCCTAGACCTCCAAAAACCTGCAAACAACTAACTTTAAAACTCTCGGTCTGATTATTTATTCCACACCACATAACTTGTTGATGCCGTCTCACAGTGCCTCTTTGAATTCGACCAATAATCAAAGGACCTAGATACGGTGAATAAGATAAATTAGAAACCAAAACTTGCAAATCATTGCCGTGAGAAATCTTGGGCTCTGGAAAAAAATCAGAGACAAAAAAATCCAAAATCGGCAGTAAATTTTCACCTTTTTGCTTGGGATCACTTAGTTCATTTAAGGCCCATTTCTCTTTAGCTGAGGCATATATAATCGGAAAATCAAAATCATAATCATCAACGTGCAGGATGGAAACCAAATCCAAAATCGGCAGTAAATTTTCACCTTTTTGCTTGGGATCACTTAGTTCATTTAAGGCCCATTTCTCTTTAGCTGAGGCATATATAATCGGAAAATCAAAATCATAATCATCAACGTGCAGAATGGAAACCAAATCCAAAAACAAGTTTTCAATCTCAACTTTGACTTCTTCAATTCGTTGATCAGGTCGATCCACTTTATTAATAACCACCGCAATGCGAAGTCTTCTTTCCATGGCCTTACTCAACACAAATCTAGTTTGGGGTAATGGTCCTTCGGAAGCATCCACCAAAAGAAGGATGGAGTCCACCATCATTAACGATCGTTCCACTTCTCCACCAAAATCAGAGTGACCTGGTGTATCCAGTAAATTAATTTTTACATCTTTCCAATAAATGGCACAATTTTTGGCCCGAATAGTGATTCCTCTTTCTTTTTCAATCTCCCCAGAATCCATCACGCGCTCAACCATTTCTTCTCTTTCGTTAAACACTCCCGATTGCCTAAGGAGGCCATCCATTAAAGTTGTTTTTCCATGGTCAACATGAGCTACAATTGCAACGTTTTTAATTTTTGAAAACTTCTCCATCTATTTCTCACCCGCATTAGAATATTTTTACGGCCCAAAATACCCTAACCGTCATCAAATACAAAGTTATTTTATAGTTATTATTAACTGGACTATAAAAATGGGGTTGTAGTCATTTTCGAATATCAAATTTTTAAACTATTATTCTAAATAATCTTGAAAAAGAGATTGATTTTAAATTAAGACGTTGTCGTTTTGAAATTTGATTAGCTAATCAGAAGTAAATAGCGATTCTAAGCAGGGATCAAGTATCGATTATGAAATTCAATATAAATATCTAGATGATCTTTAAGACTTTTCGGATCTTTGGTGGTGCACCAGGTTTTTCGAATGAGCCGATTGATATTAGCTCGCAGCATAGCACAGCTATGATTTAACATAAAGAGCGGATCAAAACAAACTTTCTTGAGTTCACCTTGCCCAGCTACGCAACCTCGCTCTCCCTTGAATTGTTTGTAATTTGCTGTTGGAAAGAAACTCTTCACAAATTGAGGATACAGGTGATGTTCATCTGATTCAATCAAAGCATCTTTTTTGATAACGTTTTGAATGGTTTCAAACAACCGCTTGATGGTATCTTTGTGTTGACTTTCTCTGGGGCCATACTTCCTTCGAGATTTTTCTGCCAAGTGCCCAAACGCCGGAATCTGTCCGACTTCAGCCCCCAGAAGAGTTCTGTTTTTGGCATCCACAGCAAGAGTTACGGTTAAAGGTTTCATTTTGGTATGCTCAATTGTAACCAGATCATCAAATTGCATATGCGCAATCTGGTTGGAAAGATTATTAAGTCTTTTTTGTTGAAACAGTCTTGCTTTTTTAGCTAGATAGATGAGTTTCCTCTTAACAGTCATACGATGAACATTTAAAAGCATAGCGGATCTTCTCATCGAAATACCGGAAGCTAAAAGCTCATTTAATTTAATGTTAATCCTTCTTTTCTTTTGATGGCAGGCAAGATTATTTGTAGCGCTGGAAAATTTTCGACCACAATGCTTACATTTATAACGCTTTATAAAGCGAGCATCATCTCGTCGATAATAGGTGCCATCTTTGATGACGTGGTCATCTTTGTGGTAAAAAAGGCAATCAATGTTGGGGCAGCCATGTTTCATGAATAGAGAGTATGCAACCGACCTTCACATAAGGCATTGCTAACGTGTTGAAATTTTAAAGCTTAAATTTAAAATACGACTGAAATTGAACTTTTGAAAATTTCACAGTTTAAAAAGCTATCCCCATCTTTAGAGGCCAGTTAAGGACAGTTTAACACGCAACTAATCCCAGCCGCACCAACCGGACCATAAGTACAAGCCGGAGCCCCCGCACAGATCGGACTACTTCCACAATTAACCGTTGGCCCTGACGGCCCATAGTACCCTGCCACAGGTGTACAGGATCTGACATACTTCTTCGGAGGACTATATTTAAGTAAAGCTCTATCCACGTTAGGCGTAGTGCTTATTCTGGCCATAACTTTTGAAGCACTCGCACTAGTCGTAACTCCATAAAGCACATAGTGTTCAACATTATTTTTTCTAAATCTTAAATTTCTTTGATCCATTGGTAAATAAACTGCTGACACAGGAAGATTAACATTAATACCTGCAATGTCATAGTCTAGACCGTTATATCTAACTTTAAAAAGCGGAACCAAGCAGGACCCAATAATCTCATCACGTATCGCGCAGTCGCAGGTAAAGCTTCCTGGTTTACAAGGGCACCTTTGAACTCGCTGGACGAGATCTAATTTAGCATCACAATAAATCACTGAGGGAGCTACAGGGACTGCGTTTGGGTCGCATGTTGTATAATATTTATTACTAATCACACTTAAATCGCAGGCACCGGCGGTACATGTCCCAGTTCGAAATTTCGCCCAAACTTGTTGTACAGCACCGCTTGCCACACACCAAGGAGCGGGAGTAGCGAGCCATTCATCGACACATGTCTCTAAATTATGAACTACATCTGTATTTAAACAAACTCCACCACCACTACATACGTAAGTCCTATAAATTTGCTGGACCGTAGTCCCACTACAAAATCTGGCTCCTGCATAGCCATCAGGAGGGCAAGTTCCACATGACCCTCCACATCCATCGCCTCCACAATTTTTACCCGAACAATCTGGAGAGCAGCAAGCTGAATTATCAAGACAAGGATCTACGTGTCCGCAATTGAGATCATCGCTACTTCCACATGAACCTACTGATGATCCACAGTGATCATACTTGATGTGTCTTTCATTGACGGAACCATTGCACGCACAATATTGTGAATCGTAACAATGCCACTTATTACTTCCTGATCCACAACGATCATGTTCTATACCATCACAATCCACCCCATCCCCGGCATACGTAAAGGGAGGTAACAAAGTAGCTCCTAGACATAAAATTAGTAAAATCAAAAAATTTTTTATTTTTAATATCATGGTATTATCCATAAAGCTCCTCGTGGACATCCAGCGCATAAATCGTTCCTTATTGGTATTTTCAAAGTTGCAGTTACCCGAAGTGTCTGGCCAATCGTCGCCGCCGGAGTAGATGCTGTGTTTGAAAAAGTCGCCAGGGGATTCAAATTAACCGTCCACATTCCTAGCGTCTTTTCAAGGTAAGTATTATCTATTGTAAATATAGCATTAACTGCAGCGGGAGGTGCGGTTTTTACCTTGGAAATACCAATCAAGACTTTAGCTTGGCCCCCCCCTATATTAACCTGGTTATAATTAATAGTATCAGTTGCCGGATCATGAAACCAGTGCCCCTGATCATAAACGTCTCCAATTTTGCATCTTTTGATGATGCGCTGGCTAAGTATAGCAGGCGTGGAATCATCTAATTCCACAATTAAACGAAGGTTTCTTTTATATCTACTAACTTCCCCTTTTTGAGCCGCCATCTCTCCCCTATCATATTCCACCACAAAATCCACGGTCCCAATATTGGAGCCCGAAGCGGTATTAATACCTACCCAAGGATCTGTGGTATCCAAAAAATATCTGGCAATTTCAATCTTCCCTCCACCAACTTTTTTTCCATCAACCATGTAATATCGTCTATTATCGCTATCGATAATCCCGTCCGCTAAAGTCTGCTCCACTTCAGCATTATCTGGCACAATTTTATTTTTCAAGGTTTTGGTGCATGTGGCTTCTTCCTGTAAGAGATCTGCCATATGCCTCGTAATGGATATTTCATCCATTCTCTTCTCGGTCATTTTATTGGATTGAAAAACATTGGTTATCAGCATGGCACTACCAAGGGCCAGAATACTGGAAATTCCCACCGCAATCATAAGTTCCATTAAACTGACACCATTATGATTGTCTAAAATAGTTCTATTATTACCTCGTCGAGTTTTCATTACGGCATCCATATCATTCCATTTTCCGGGGAAGCCGGAGCTACCACGGGAATAACTAGTTGTCCCGTTGCATGCACTTTGGCCATATTCGTATTACCCGTAACTGTCACATTCCCGCTAACAAACGTATCACCATATACCTGCACAAGCGCCTGCGTAGTACCAGAGGTAACGGGCGCATTACCAATTCCAACATATCCATCAGCATAGTAAATATCCCTTGAGTCCGCCGTAGTCCTGGTCCACACGCTATTACTGCCAGATGCTGCCCGACAAAACTCCATTTGCCACGCACCTGTATTCGTGACTACTACAATAGGAATACCATATTTTATGGTAGCAGAACCAAATCCTGAAACATTATCGGTAGCTTCTCTCCGTTTGATAGTAACAAATAAGACCGTATATTTTATTTTCGAATTGGGAAAATTTAAAGGGGAAGCTGGAGGTGTTCCGGCCAACCCAAAGTATTTTTTAAGGTTCGCAGCAGAATCGTTCAACTCATAGCCAGTAATTTGCAAACCTTGTTTTCCAAGCGGTTGATTCTTTACAAAAGCGTACCTAGTCACTACATTACTTATCTCAATCTGCGCAGTATTGCTATAAGTCCGTAGATCCTTTTTTACTCCTGAAGTAGGGGCATGTAAAAAGGTTAGCGTACAGTTATCTTCGTTGGTTAACAAACCTTTGATCGTCGCAATGATCTGCTCTTCCTCGTATTGTTGAGCCGAGTGTACCGCCGACTTTCTTTGGGTATTAAACAATTGTAGGGAGGCTACTCCAATCCCTGCCAAAAGCGCACCGGCTAGCATGACCTGTATTAAACCAACTCCACGATTGCATTTTAGAATTTGCATAAATGTTTCCCTAATTTTTATATAAATATATTCTAAGTTGTAAAAAGTAGTTGTCAATCTATTACACCGTAAGGTTCTCATTATACTATATTAACTCAGAAACCACTTTTATCATTTCTTTTATTGAAACGGGCTTATATAAAAGGCGGTTAACTACGCTACCATCTTGTAGGTTAGTCATCAATTCTATGTGCCCAGTGCAAAGAATAATTGGCATATTCATCCTAATCTCGCGAACTTTTACGGCCACGTCAAATCCTGACATCTCCGGCATAGTATGGTCAGTAATAACCAAATCATAATAATACGGATCGTCATAGAATTCTTTGATCGCCTGTGCTGGTTTAAGAAAAGACTTCACCTCATAGCCCAGTTTTTTGAGCAATTTTTCCATCACTCGCACGATCATCTCTTCGTCATCGATAAGCAGTATCCTTCCGATATGAGTTTTGAAAATCAAATCGTCGCCCTTTTTGGTAAAGAGGTTAATATTATAATCAATCACGGGCAAATATAATTGAAAGGTTGAACCATGACCTAATTCACTTTCGACCGAAATTAACCCTCGATGTTTATCGACAATGGCCTTGGCTACCGAAAGCCCTAGCCCAGTGCCTTTTCCAACCTCTTTAGTGGTAAAGTAAGGTTCAAATATTTTAGTTAAGTTACGAGGGTCAATGCCAACGCCAGTATCCTTCACGGAAAGAACAACATAATACCCAATGGATAATGTGGGATGGTTTTCAATATATTCCCTTCTAAGGGCAAAGGTAATAACACCATCTGCCCCTGATTGGGCATGATAAGCATTGGTACCAAGATTCATAATCACTTGCTGAATAGAAGTGTCGTTTCCCTTAATATATATTTTACTATCAGGAATATTAGATTCTATTGTAACTCGCGGTGAAACCGTAACTTTGAACAGTTTAATGGTTTCTTCCAAAAGAGAGGTGATCTCCACCAATGTATACTCCACATCAGTTTTTCTTGAAAAGGTGAGAATCTGCTTGGTCAAATCCTTGGCCCTAAAAATCGCTTGGTTAATTCCTTTTAAATATTCAAAAGCCGGATGGCTTTCCGCCAGATGCATTTGCATAATTTCTACGTTACCAAGTATACCAGAGAGAATATTATTAAAATCGTGAGCGATACCACTTGCCAAGTTACCAATCGCTTCATTTTTTTGCGCATGGGCCAGCAAGTTTTCGAGTTCTCTCATTTGCGCTTCTTCCTCTCTTTGATGACTGATATCTTGAATAATTCCTTTAATTTTGTCGGAGCCATTGTGCTTTTCAAAGGAGATAAATAAATATTTTATCACTCCGTCAGGTAGCAAGACTCTGCAACTAAACTCATTTAATTCAAGACCACTTTGACTTGCATGAAAGATTTCCATGGCTTTTTTCAAGTCATCCTTATGAATTAAATCAAAAAAAGATTTAACACTATGATCATAATTACTCGGCAAGATTTCCAGTAAATTCAAAAGATCATTTTCCAAAATCATTTTGTCTTCTTTAGGACGAAACTCAAAAACCCCAATTCTAGCGATTATTTGGGCCTTTTTTAACTGTTTTCTACTTTCCACAATTTCCAGCTGTCGAGCTTTTATATTTTGCGCCATGGTATTGAAATTTTCCATCAATCCATTAACTTCCAGGTAGTGGGATGGTTTAAAATGAAAATCATATTTACCACTCGCCACCGTCTTGGTGTATTTTATTATTTCATAAAACGATTGGGAAAGAGTTCTTATTTTCGTCACCAGATAGGTAAATACATATACAAAAATCGGAATAGCTGCCGCCAGCAACCACAAAATCAAACTATAAATCGGTTGATAAACATCGCTTTGTAATTTATAAACAATAACGGTCCAACTCGCTGTTTTAATTTTTCTGGCATAATAAAAATAATTCTGGTTATCTGTCTCAAAAAGAAACTTAGTGACTCTAGAGGGTGATATATCTTTTAAAAGAAAAAAGTTTTTTTCCATATCACTCTCTAATACTTTTTTCTTTTCACTATGAAAAATAAAGGTACCTTGCTGATCCAAAACCGCAATCATTAAATTACCTTTATCCGCCACTTCGTCAAAATGAGAAATAATCTGATTTAAATCCAAAAAAGCCGTCAGAATATAATTTTTTAAATAAAGTGAAACGGTTACCGTAGGTGATTTAGTTTGCAAAGATTGAAAACTGGAAGACCAATGGATGGGATTTTTTTCAGATAACTCTTGGAAGAAGGTATAATAACTAACATCATTACCGATCACGCTGGGATCCGCGGGAGCGCTGTACAAGACTTTTCCCGCGAGACTTACAATTTGCAAACCGGAAAACTCTGTATGATTTTGTAATAGATCATTTAAATAAAAGCCAAGCTTCTTGGAATTAAATACACTAATATCTATAGCCGAAATAACACCTTCCAATTCATGTGTAATATTTTCAAGTGAATTATTTATAGTTATGGCCACCAGATTGGCCAGTTGGATATTTTTCTCTTCTATCTCTTTATCCACGATTCTAAAAGAAGTGACAAAAGTAGCTAACACCAATAACAAAAAAGGTAAAATAACTGCTATCAAAAAAGTAATGACTATAGATTTTTTTAAACTTTTCTTATTCATTGTTTATTCTTTCAAATTTTCCTTGTTTAACTATAAACGTAGAGGTTTTTCGGCTAGCATCGCCTCGATCATTTATAAAAAAATCTTCTTGAATTCCATTTACGACTTTATTGTTTACAATAGCTTTTTTGAGATTTTCACTATCTTTTGGCTCAGTTATAAGTAGTGCCTGCAAAACAATATTCATCGTATCATAGGCATAAATCCCAAGCCAATCAGGACGAGTGCCAAATAATTTCTTATATTCATTTTCAAATAATTGATATTCTCTAGATTTACTTACGGGATGGTAGTTCGAGATCACCTTCGTACCTTCAGCGAACTTGCCCCCATGCCGAATATAATTATTGGTTTTTAACCAGGTAGGTCCGTAGATCTTTCCCTTATACTTTAACCTTCCCAAATTTTGAACCAAAGCACCTCCGGTAATGCCACTACTTAAAATTGTAACCGCCTGGGGCTTTAAATTGACCACTTCTAATAATTTTTGAGGATAGTCTTCTTTGCTCCAAAGAGATAGGTCTAAATCTTTAAAAGCTATTTTTCCATGATATGCTTGCAATATACCATCCCTGACCGCCAGTGTGTATTCAGCGTTTTCACCATCATACAATATCACGACAGAATTGATCCCATCATTTAGTAATTCTTTCGCAATGGCCACCCCTTGCAAACTTGCCATGGCATTGATCATAATAAAATTATCATCCTTAATTGCTAAAAAAATCGGACGATACTGTTGGGCTTAAAAACAAAATATCCTTAATTTGCTGCCGATCAATAATCTCACGAGCAATATTACTAGTTAGTGGGCCTAAAATCAACTTAACTCCATCCTGTTTTACGGTCTCCATAAGTGATTTAATCGTTTCAGGTTCTCCTTGAGTATCATAAGTTTTAATCTCAATTTCAAAAGCAGCATTAGGATATTTATTTTTAAAATGCTTAAGCGCTAACATGTTGCCAAATCTGAATTCTTTCCCCATATCAGAGTACTTGCCAGAAAAACTGCCCATCAATCCAATTTTGATTTTTTCTTTGCGCAAATACTCACAAGCAGATGTTAAAAACAAAAGACAAATTAAAAGTATAGTTATTTTCATTCTTCTATATAATCGCTTAAAAACCACTTTTTAAAAACCCGGAAATTAAGAGCTTCCACTCTAGGTATAAAAAAGTTTACAATCATCTACTCAGCTATTATTGTGAGAATCCTTATGAATAAAATAACGAAGTGTTTTTCTCAAACTAGAATACAATTTATACTAATAGCTCTGCTGCTGCATACAATAGTACCTTTTTTTTCATCAGGTTTTTTACACCCCGATGAACAATACTACGTTTTGGATTTTACTTTTGAAAAGTTGAACATGATCGTCAATTATCAAAAGTCATGGGAGTACCTGGCGGGCATCCGATCCTTTACCCTCCCAATGCTTTTTTATTGCGTAGCCTGGCCCCTCCAAGCACTTGGCATCGATAATCCCCATACTTTGTCCCTAATCTTCAGGACATTATCATCGCTGTTTGCTTTTGGTTGCCAACTTTATTTTTATCATCAAGTAATAAAAAGATATTTCTTTAAAAATCCCCCTCAACTCTTCTGGATGCTCTTTTTGGCTTGGCCGCTGCTACTCATGCACGCCCGCACCAATTCTGAGAACTGGTCAACTTCCTTTTTTCTACTTGCCCTAGGTTTGCTGCTTCATGAACAAAATAAGTACAAAGCCGGCATGTTTTTAGCTACCGCTTTTTTTATTAGATTTCAAACTGGTTTTCTTCTGCTGCCTCTGTTTTATTTTTTCCGTCACAATTTAAAGGGCCTTTTAAAAATCGGGACAGGTTTTTTGCTGTTGTCTTTAATATTCATCTACCTCGATTCCAGCCAATACCAAAAGCTGGTGATTACGCCACTTAATTATTTAAAAGTGAATATTTTTGAAGATAAAGTCAATTCTTTTGGTACCAACTCCGTCTTCTTTTATGCCTATAAAACCTTAACCAAGCTGCTGCCATTTTGGGGAATTGCACTTATTAGTGGCCTTTTGTGGGCCTTAAAAAATTTCCCAAAAGCCAGTATATACAAAGATTTTTTAATTCTCATTATCCCATTTCTCATTATCCACCATTTAATCGGTCATAAGGAGCTTCGATTTCTCTATCCCTTGCTACCATTTTTTATCTTTATCTTTGCCAAACTCATTGAAGATTATAAAAAACCTTTCTTTACCACTTTTATGATCAGTAATTTCTTGGCCTACCCTATTTTGTTTGTTCCTCTGTATAAACCCATTGGCATTTATCAATATATATATAATCAAAATATTCAAAGCATTCACACCTTATCCGAGCAAAACCCTTTTGAAATAAAGGCCCTGCTTCCACCCCATATCCACATTGAACAATATCGGAAAGACCAAACTGTTAGATATCTTTTTGCCCAAAATTACAGCGAATATAATAGCGCCAAGGCCCTAGAAAATTGTATTCCCCAAAAATCAACTTATCCACTTTGGCTGATTGAAAACAACCCGTACGGTCTTTTAACTAAATCGAATATTTGGGTCATTTTCAAATGCGATCAATAGCTAGAGAGAATCTCTTTTAATTTCTCCACTTGAGAAATCCTGGTCACATCTTCCAATGCACACGATTTATCTTTGCAACCATTAAAAATGGTATTCACTCGTGAACAGTTAGAAGCTGCATCAAACACGTAATCCAGTGCTCCCCTGACTAATATTCCTTCCACCACACCTGTTTCAAAATTAAAAACGGGAGAGCCGGAATTGACATGAAAAGTATCAAGGTTCGTGGAAAAAAACACTTCATCATCGTTTTCCATGACCTTGGCTCCATCCGCGAACTTTTTAGGTATTCCATCTGGGTGTCCAATAACAGCTAAAGGAGCATTATTTTCTATTTTTCCCTCTAACCTAACAGTAAGAGGTCGCCGATTTATTACTGAATGATCCAATTGGATCAGGGCAAAATCCAATCGATCGGTGAAGGTATTGCTATCAGCGTGTTGTGAGATTATTTTTTTACATTTGAAAATATTTCTAGAAGGTACTACGGTGTAATCCAGATCTTCAGCATATTTCAGCTCATAATCAAATACCCAGGACTTATTATCACAATCAGCTTGCGATAATAGACAATGACCTGCAGTAACTATGTGGCTGTCACTCACTAAAAATCCCGAACAGCTCCCAACTTTTATTTGAGTGGCAAATTGCTCATCCGCACATAACGCTGGCTCTAGACTTTTACTGAGACTTAATCCCAGCAATTTAGTCGACACTTCATCATTACTTATCATATCAGAATTTTTAATTTGCATGGCCACTGAACGACTTAATTCTTCCCAAACAGTTCCTGCCAAATGAAAGGTATCAATCCTACCATCACGTCCATGAACTACTTTTATATCATCTGAGGGATTTTTTGGCGCACTAAAAGATAATCTGGTGATTGCTATCAGAAAGAATAAAGCCACAAGAGATTTCAAGACATGTTTCATCTTCGCTCCCTTTTTAGATAAAGCATCCTGCTTTCTTTCAACATGCCCCACTCTATGACAATTTAACGTCCCTATACAACTTACAAAGGCTCACACTTGGCACCCAATATCTAATACCTTCTTACATTTGCCAAAAAAAAAGGCTTCCCGAAGGAAGCCCTTGAGCGTCAAATGCTCTATAATACTTATCCCACGTCCTGGAAGTAATCTTCATCATAATCAGCCCAGGCCATTTCGGGATCTAAAATCTCAGGATTCTTACATTTTCTATGCATTTTATTACCATACAATTCCCTGTATCTTTTAAGCTGTTTTTCCATTTTTTTAACGACCAATTCGCAAGATTTATCAAATGATTCACTACGCGCAGAGGCATGTTTGTTAAAATTAGCAGCAATACATTGAACGTCCACATCAAAAAAGTTTCCATGTTTGGAGCAGGTCCATTTTAGCTCGGCTTCGCCTTCAAAATATTTATCCAGCTTAATCGCCTCACCATGAATTCTTTCTTCCAAACCATCAGTATTCTTATGCATTTGTTTAAACGAAATTTGTCGCTTCATAATTTCTTACTCCTTGAGTTTTTTATAACTAAACAATACCCTAATTTTTTTCCTCCTTTTTTTAATAAACCGTTTATAAATTATTCTTTAATTATTATCCGCGCTTTTTCTTTTCTTTCGTTTGGATGACCCCAGAATGCCCATCATCTCCCGGTATTTCGCAACCGTTCTGCGGGCCACCGCCACATCTTCCCGGCTTAACAATTCAGCAATCTTTTGATCCGAAAGTGGTCTAGCCGCATTCTCATTATCAATTAACTGTTTAAGTTTTAACTTTAAAACCTCGCTTGAAATATCCACTCCTCCATTTTTTCCACCAATCCCAGAATTAAAAAAATATTTCAGTTCATAGAGACCAGTGGGTGTATGCATATATTTATTGGTGGTCACTCTTGAAACTGTTGATTCATGCATACCAATTTCGTTAGCTATATCTCGGAGAATCATCGGCTTTAAAAAATTCACACCTTTTTTAAAAAAATCCTGCTGCTTGGAAACGATCGCTTCGGCCACTTTTAATATAGTTCTTTGCCTATTGTGAATAGATTTAATGAGCCACATCGCCGCTCTTAGTTTATCTTCCACATAGTCTTTGGCCACTTTATCGCCCTGTTTTTGATATTCTTTATATAAATTTTGATAGTACTTGCTGATTTTTAAATTAGGCACCCCCTCATCATTCATCCTGACGACAAATTCTTTGCCTGATTGAACGACATAAATATCAGGGACCACATAGAAAGTTTCTTCACATGTAATCAGCCTGCCGGGTTTAGGATGTAGCTGCTGAATAATAATCTCGGTATCTTTGATCTTGGAAACATTTACGCCAGTTTCTTTCGATATTTTTTCATAATCTCGGCATTCCAAATCCTTGAGGTGATTGTTGATTAATATTTCTAAAAAAGGAAAGCGAATGTCCAAAATTCTAGCCTGGGCCAGCAAACAATCTTTTAAATTTTCCGAACCACATCCAACCGGGTCAAGTGATTGAACCTTGTATAAGATCTCAAACGCATGTTCTCTTTCCAGGGGAGATTGCGCAAGTATTTCCTCAAACGGAATAGAGAGATATCCATCATCATTAATGTTGTGAATAATATTTTGAGTCAGATCCCATTCTTCTTTAGTTAAATCTTCCATACGCAGTTGCCACTCTAAGTGTTCTGGAAGATTCTTTCCTTTCGAAATAATATTTTCATAATTCGGAAGATCATCTAAATCAGTGGAGTTCGTCGAAGGAGAAGTGTAAGTGGTATTGTTATAACTTTCGATGTAAGAGCTCCAATCAAAGTCGTCCTTACCCACCACGCTTGGAGCATCAAAATTTTCCGTTTTAGCCTCTGCATTTTGCATGACCAACTTCTCTTCCCGGTAATCAGACTCCACTTTGCTTTCGGCTGGCTCACCACCATCCATTTCTTCAAGCATGGGATTTTCCACCATTTCTTGGGAAATAACGTTGGTCATTTCTAAATGTGTTAAGGTCAAAAGCTTGATCGCCTGCTGCAGCTGAGGTGTCATCATGAGCTGTTGAGTTTGTTTTAGACTTTGCGAAAGCTTCATGGCCATTTTAATCCCACCTAGTATAAAAGTGAGTTACATCCTAAACTCCGCTCCTAAATAGAACTTCCTTGCTCTTTCGTTATTAATTATTTCTGCAGGGGTACCTTGTACTAACAGTTCACCACTATTCATAATGTATGCCCGATCTACAATATTAAGTGTTTCTCTAACATTATGATCGGTTATGAGAACCCCGATATTTCTGCGTTTCAAATCTTTAATAATATTTTGAATATCATTAACCGCCAGTGGATCAACCCCGGCAAAAGGTTCATCAAGTAAAATAAATTTAGGCTCCAGTGCCAAGGCCCTGGCTATTTCAACCCTTCGGCGCTCCCCACCTGATAAAGCCGAACCCTTGGAATGTCTTACCTGACTCAGACCAAAATCTTTAATCAAAGAATTTAGCAGAGTCACTCGCTTCGCACTGGGAAGCAGTCGATTTTCCAGCACACTATATATATTGGCTTCCACGCTTAGATCTCGAAATACTGATGCTTCCTGAGGCAAATATCCTATGCCTTTTAAGGCCCTCACATGAATGGGAGCAAAGGTCAAATCCTCTCCAGAAAAATCAATGACACCTTCATCGGCTTTAATAAGGCCTACTATCATATAAAAGGAGGTGGTCTTACCAGCACCGTTTGGGCCTAGCAGCCCAATCACCTCACCTTGCTCCACTTTTACGCTTACATTATCTACTACACATCTGCCAGCATAGGTTTTCTTTAAATTTTTAGCTTCCAAGTAACTCATGAATACTCACTATTTTACTATCACGTTAGTAATTGCATCATCCACTTCCACCGTTTCGGTATCACCTCTTAAAATAATTCGGTTCCCCTTAACTACGTCTCGCTCTTGAAATACCTTGGGGTTACCAGTTAAAATGATCTTTTCCTCACTCATAATGCCTTCGAGTCTTTCCGCAAAGGCCCTTCTCGTTATTTTTTTATTATGTGATAACGTCAAAATCTGTTGTAGTTTCACATCGTCAGAAAGCGCATAATACTTGAGCTTTTTGTTATATTCCTTTAAGTGAATTTCGCCTTTTAAGGCTTCGGCGGTGATTTGCTGGTGCTTGATAGTAACTTTTCCCAACAAATCAATTATATGGGTAAATAGATCAAAGTTTAAAAGATCTGAAGAAAAATAAACTCTATCCTCATAAACCCTTTTGCGAACAATATGACCACTAACTTGATCTTGAAACCTGGATTGTCTCAAATTAAGCCAACTAGTAGCATTATCCGCATTAACAAATATGGTATCCCCATTTTCCTTGGAAACTGTTTTAGTTTTCACATTTCCATTGTAGCTTAAAACTTCTTTTTTCAAATTATATTTAGCCTTGTTTGATTCTATATGTGAATCAACCGTCTTCATTTTTACATCACCGGAGAGTTCAATGAGATCCTTATCCCGATCCCACATCCCTTCATTCGCAGCATATTTTATTTCTGTACCATTTTCCATGTAAGCCGAGCCGTTGGGAGTTATAACTTTTCCAGTATTACCATTTTCATACATAACCAAAATTTCACCATTTAAAAACATTTTGGGCTTTTCATTTTCCATAAAAAAATAATCTACTGACGACAAAAAACTTTTAGCCCCTTTGCTTTTCTCGTCGTTGTTGTTGTAATCAAGGGGTGAGCTCTCGCCCCAATTAGCTAACATCAAATAAAGTGATGCCCCTAGCGTGAGTGTTGCAAACCCAAATAATAGAAAGGTTTTAGTGCGTTCGTAGATAACCATTATATTACTTAAATTCCTTTGGTAAATATAATATATTTATCCAATTATATATGTAATTCAACGATAATAAACCTAGTTTCAACAAAAAAATTTAGCTTCTTCAACATTTTTGGCCTGTATGATTAATCGATACTATGCTAAACTCGACCATTTTCAATAAGTATTATCGTAGCTTCCAGGGGTTTTTTTGTCATTAACAACATTGGATCAAATAATTCAAAGTGGTCAAAAACTAACTCCTATGATGGAGCAATATTATAAGTTAAAAAAACAATACCCTGATATTTTTCTACTTTACCGCATGGGTGATTTTTACGAAGTTTTTTTTGAAGATGCCGTGGAAGTTTCCAAAATTCTCAATATCACCCTTACTCACCGAGGTAGTATTGGTGAGATCAAAATACCCATGGCAGGCATCCCCCACCACGCCGCCTCAAGCTACATTGATAAGCTTACTTCCAGAGGATTAAAGGCCGCTATCTGTGAACAAATTGAAGACCCTAAAGATGCCATTGGTATCGTCAAAAGGGCCGTCACCCAAGTAGTTTCACCTGGCATGCCCTATGATTTGGAAAAGACTGAAGGCCAAGAAAACCGTTTTATTGCCTGTACCAATTATCAACACAAACGTTTTCAATTAGTGCTGCTTGATTACACCACCGGGCTTTTTAGAGGTTACCTCATAAGTAATGAAGACGAATTTCTAGAAAAACTAAAATTATATGCCCCCAAAGAAATGATTACTTATATGGGGCAGTTTGATCAATTTCCTAAAGTTTTAGAGTATATCAAAACTCAAAATATTTTAAGGACCCATCTTTCCTGTGAGTATTTTGATATTTCCCACAGCAGTATTTATGTTGAAAAATTAATTCCATCTTACCAACGGGACAAGACCCTCAGCGCTTCGAAAGAAATACTCTCGCCCATCGGAGCTTTGGGTTTTTATATCACCTCCACCCAAGATCTCTTTCAACTTCATCACATCAGGCCATTTAGTTTAATTAGTGAAAAAGGTAAAATGAAAATCTCCCTAGCGACTCTAAAAGGACTTGAAATTTTACCCGGCCAAAAAGAAAATTATAAATATTCCCTACTAGGACACTTGGATAAAACCATCACATCCATGGGAGCAAGATTTATAAAAAATCTTTTCTTATCACCCCTGTGTGACGTTGATTTAATAAACCAAAGACTCGATTTCGTGCAACTACTTAGTAACCATAAAACTTTTTTAAAGGAAACCAGGGAACAACTTAAACAAGTCCGAGACATCGAGCGCATTTTAGCTAAAACCACCCTGGGAAAAACAACCCCCGGCGATACCTTAAATCTGATGCAAACTATATGGGCCTTTGCGGAAATAAATCAAAATTTGCAAAGTATTCTCCAGTCTCCCATAAGCGATCTCACTCCTTCTAATTTAGTCGAACTAAAAAATCTGGCAGAAGAAATTAAAAAAACCATTAACGATGAAATCGGAGCTTCCCTGGACAAGGGAAATTTAATTCGTGATGGTTATAATAAGCAACGGGATCACCTGAAAAAAATCAGTCAAAATACTCAAATTGAATTACAAAAAATCGAAGACCAATATAAAAAAGACACCAGCATCGGAAATCTTAAAATTAAATATAACAATGTAGCTGGTTATTTTATTGAAGTGTCCAAATCCCACTTAGACAAAGTTCCTGCTCATTTCAAACGCAAGCAGACCCTGGTGAATGCTGAACGCTATCTTACCGATGAATTAATCCAATTTGAAAAGGAAATTCTGACCGCTAAAAATAGCTTAGAAAAAATGGAAAGGGAGATTTTTAATAACTTGCTAAATGCTATTAAAAACCTCGCCAGCGATATTTTGATCATGGCACATAACCTAGCTTTTCTAGATACCTTCTTAGCGCTGTCTTTTGTGGCCGATCAGGAAGGCTTTACGCGACCCATTTTTTTAAACGATAAAAAAATTTTAGAAGTGCAGGGTGGTTTTCATCCTCTTATTAAACATTTTATTCAAGAAAAATTTATTCCTCACAATCTTAACTTGAACCAAGATAGCTACTTTGGACTCATCACGGGTCCCAATATGGCCGGTAAAACCACCGTCATGAGAGAGATGGCAATTATCCAATTCCTAGGTCAAATTGGCTCCTTTGTACCAGCTAAAAAGGCCACACTCTCTTTATGTGACTACCTTTTTTGCAGACTTGGAGCGAGCGATGATATCACCAAGGGACAATCGACTTTTATGGTGGAAATGACCGAAGCCGCGGAAATTATCCGACATGCCACCAATCAATCATTGATTATCCTGGATGAATTAGGCCGAGGTACATCAACCCACGACGGTCTCGCCATCGCTTGGGCCTTGACCGAACATCTCGTGAAAAAAACCAAAGCTCTTTGTCTTTTTGCCACTCATTATCACGAGCTCATTGATGTGGTATCCAAACTGGCGGGCGCTAAAAACTTTACCACCGAAATTATCAACCAGGATGGAAAAGTACACTTCCTTTATCGATTAATTGAACAAGGGGCAACCCAGAGTTTTGGAATCTATGTAGCGGGACTGGCCGGCCTTCCTGAATCCATTTTAAAACGCTCAAATGAACTTTTAAATAAATTGGAAGGTGTGCATCCGGTTAATAACCGTAAATCTTCCACCTCCTTACAACCTGGTTTCTTTGACAACATTCCTGAGCAAAAAACTCCACAATATTTAATTGATATTGAAAATATCTTAAAAAGTATCGATCCCTTACAAATGACTCCTATTGAGGCCTTAAGCACTTTAGATCAAATTAAGAAAAATCTACCCCTACAATAATTGGCTAATTGAATTAATCCCACTCTCCGATCAATTATTAATGGATCTTTTACAAAGAAAAAAAATTATCTTAAAAAAACGCGGTATTGCCTTTGCAATCGACTATTTTTTAATCATGATTATTCATAAATCCATCATGCTCTCTTTTAGTGCATTTTTAACCAATTTTCTATTTCACCTACCAGATAAAATTATCCAAGAAGCCTTAAACAATGTTCAAGACACCAGTTTACTAATTTCATTCATTGTTTTTTGGGGGTATTTTATCACCTCCTACTATCTCGGAAACGGTCAAACACCCGGCAAAGTTTTTTTAGGTCTTCGAATTTATGGTGTAAATCAATATCCCACTCTAAAGGAATCCACGCTTCGCACGCTGGGATACTTTTGCTGTTTTATCACCTTGTCAGTACTCTTTGTCATCCCTTATTTTAATAAAAGTAAAAAAGGCATACCCGATTGGATGTCTGGAACATTTGTCGAATACGAAGACTTTGTTCCTGCAATTGATAGCAATGTTATCCCGTTCGTACAGCCAGAACTCTTTCCTTTAGAATCTGAAGATAAGAAATCAGCTTAAAATTATATGAAAAAAATTCTACTTCTACTTTTAAATCTGTCTATAATGTCTTTCTCACTACAAGCAATTACCGTAAAGGACTTTATTTTTAAATATATATTATTAAGGGATGAGTATCCACACCAATATGCCAAGCCCCTGCTGGGAGCGTTCTTTAATGTAAATGATTTTAATACATTAACACCCGAATTTGGTTATATTAAGGTTTCGATAAAAAACTCGCATTCTCAAACTCCATATGAATACACTATGGTGGCTGATTTTCCTAACCCTTGCGAATTTTTCCAAGAAACCATGACGGAATTTTTTAGTGAACACAACTTAGTTAATAATCAATACCAAGACATCACTTTAACTTTTACCGGTTTTTCTCCAGAGCTAGTACAATATTTATCCACCCAAAAAAAAGACACACCCTCACAGAAGTTCTCATTTAAGGACAAAAGTATCACCATCACTCTTAATCAAAAATTCTTTGAAGACAATAAGCCAATCATTACCAAAAGCTTAATGTTTTGCTCATTAGACCCATTCACGCGAATGTCATATAAAACATCTAAAGATAAACCGTTACCTGAAAATCTTTCAATTATGCCAACTATAGAGGAACTGGAATCTATTGTGGATGGCCAAAGAGTTGAAGGGAAACCAGGATCAACAATTCCGTCCCAAGACCATAGCATTCAAAACTCTTCACCTGTTCAGACAAATAAATAATAACATCGAATAATTATTTCTTCCCGACCGGAGCTGTTTGTGACTGTGTGCCCGCAGGACTGACCGCAGCCCCAATTGACTTGCCATCTTTACCTACAATTCGATTGCTTTCTTCACATTCAAGACAGCCTTTTTGCGTATCCATGGCCTTAGAAAAATGTGCAAATCCCGTAACTGCTTTTTTTTCTAGCTCTTCAATACAGTTCTTCGATTTATTTTCATCATGACATTTGGTAAACATTTTAAATAATTTAAATGCGTCCTCACAAATCTGCTCACAAACTTTCTGATGCTTGCCTCCTGAAGGAGTCCCGTATGCTTCAAGCTGGCAACCTGAAGTACATTTTGAATTAAATTCCGTGCGAAGCCCGTCGAGGTTTATTTCATCTTGTCTACAATATTGCGCTAAATTGCTATTAGCAAGATCGCCCACTTTACCCAAATAATTGGCATAAGTCATATCATACATAGACTGGAGTTTATCTTGATTAAAAGCAAATTGTATAATCTTGGAAAACAAGCCCCTACAAGTATCTGTCGATAATTTTGGTGTGCTGTCATTGGCAAGAGCAAAAATTTGGTTAAAGACTAATACAAAAAATAAAACCTTAACAACTATCTTCACTTTATACTCTCCTAATTTGAGCTGGATCGTACTCCATATAGTAATTCTAAACTAAAATCACATCTTCCGTCATCGATAATTATTATACATTAACACTTTACTATACGCCTTGATATTATGGCTTATAAGTTCTATTGGCTATCTCTCGATCATACCAATTCTGTACTTCCTGCGCTTTTTCTTTGATCTCGTCTTTAAAAACATATCCAGCCCCACCGACAACCGCAGTCCCTGCCCCCACTCCCTGTTGAATACGATACTTCATATGAACTTTTCGAAGCTTCTCAATCTCTTTGGCATACTCAGGAAGTGAATATTCGGTATCACCACTTGCTACCTTTTGATTAAATTGTTCATGTAAATGATCAATCCTTCGAATCATACTATTATATCGGGCCATCAAATCAGCATTTCTTGCTCGAAAATCCTCTACTTTATCAGCACTTTTGGTCCCCTTTCCCCATTGATGAAGAACTTCTTCATCGGTCAACTTGGCATAGGTACTCAAAGTCTCTTTTGATTTTACAAGCTCCGCCTTTCTTGCCATAAGCTCATCCATAGTTTTAATCCGACTAGGCTCATCTTTAACAATCTTTTCATAGGTCTCATCATCAAATTGATTCATGTAACTATAAACATTTTCCATCTTATCCCGCAAAGGAGCTTCATGCATCCGCATCTTTGCCCCATCTTTCACCATTTGATCCAATTCATCGTGGGGAATATAAGTAAATTCAGGTATCCCATTATCTGCGGAAACAGCGTGTGCCCCACTCGTCTGTGCAGGCGGAAGTGGGGGTAAATCATCAATACTTACATCCACTTTTCCATTTATAATATCTTCATAGGAAGCGTTTAACGTATCCGTCCTCTTCAAATCATAATAACTATATTCAGTTTTATATTTGGTGACCATTACGTTCGTATAACTTCCGTTGGCTTGTCTTACAGATTCCATTTCTTCGTATGGTACACTATGAGTAACGGTTACTTCCCACTTAATCTCCACTTTAAAATCTGCATTCTTAAAAGGTCGTGCCAGTTTCTCATCATATACATTTTTCAATCTAGGAGTATCTTTTAAATATTTATTAAATCTGATTTGCAATTGCTCTGGAATCATCTCTGAGGTGGGTCTGACAGGATCAGCATACTTGGGATTTTTAGTTCTTTCAAAAGTCCGTTTTCTCGCAGCTTCAACTATAGCATCCAGTTTATCCATATCTTCTTCTGCTTGCAAAACAATTTTATCAAAACTGGTTTCTGCTTTAAGCTTTGTTAATTTTTTATAAATTTCTCGTGGATCAACATCTTGAATTTTAATAGAATCATTAAGCGATAATTCTTTTCCAAAGACTTCTTTTATTTTTTCTCTAACCAGTTTAAGTTGTCCCCCAGTATTTCCATAGAGGGCCTTTAATTGATCGACTTCCTCTTTGGTGAAATGAAGTTCTCTTATATACTTATTGATTGCATGGTGAATGGGGGTATCAGCAAGATAAATATGCTGCATACTTTTTCTCAAACTATTAAACTCCTCAACCATATTTACAATATGTTTATAGTGAGGATTAAAATAATTTAAAACTCTGTTTTTAAATTTTAAATTATTATACTTTCCAGTTCCATCATGTTCAGATATGACTCTTTTTATAATAGTGTTTTCAACTTCCTGTAATGCCTTCGCCGTATGTTTTGCGCTGGCATCAAAGTCTTTTATATAATCCATATCCTTTTCAGCATTTTTGAGCAGGGACATAATATCGTAGGCTTTTCCATCACCATCGTTTAGCCATAATCCTCCGTTATAATCCGGGTCTCTGGTAGCAAAATCCCATAAATCCTCAACAAACTGTTCAAACCCTGAGTCAGCCTTAACGTCACCGTTTCTAACCGCGGCAACAAGCTCCTCCAAATCAGCTTTATTTTTTATCAATCCATTTTTCGAATCAAACAAAGTGATTAAATCTTTCTCATCGACCGTTTCAAACACCCGAATCAATCTTCCATGAAAAGAAAAATCTGTTATTTTGTCATAATCTTTGTACATGCCCTTGGCTGGCTGAAAAACTTTTTCATCCAAGGTATTTCCCATTTTTCTTAAACATTCGATAATGTCAGGATCATAGGCACTAACATGAGAAAAGGATAATAAAAAAAGTAATAAAATAATCAGTTTCACCTAATTCTAATCGGATTGGAACGAAAATGATTTACCATTTTAAATCAAACTGTTTTCATCAACTTTTAAAAATTGAACCTTTATTGTGCTGGAAGTAACTTTTTAAAATCGTCGCCAGGAAAATGAGTCCCGCCCCTAATAAAGTTATCAAGGTAACTTGCTCTTTGTGAACCAACCAGGCAATGATTGGACTGGAAACTGGTTCAAATAAAAGCAGCAGCGACGCTTCGAAGGCCGGAACTTTGGACAGACCTTTGAGCATAAACAAATAGCCAATCGAAATTTGAACTATGCCAAGAAAAAGAATTAAAAACACATCACTCATTTGAAAAGATAAAACGGGAAGGGCAAAAGGCATAGCTATAACTGACGCTAACAAATTACCCCAAAGTAATAAAATGATACCTTGATTGGTTCGATCATCCCTTTTTAAAAATCTAAGCCCCATAATCAACATGGCCCAACAAACCCCTGCACAACAAGCAAGTATATTTCCAAGGATGGGATTAGAGGATAGTGCTCCACCGGCGCTCGTACCCGCAAACAAAAGCATCATACCTGCGACGATTGGAAGTATTAAAAACAAGTCAGTTTTTTTGATTTTTTCTTTTAAAAATAATGGACCGAGTAACATGATATAAAGGGGTGAAGCACTTTGCAAAAAAATAGAATTAGCAGCCGTTGTTAGTTTATTGGAGAGAACAAAAAAAATAACCGTCATGGCATAGGCCACACATACCATCAATATTTTTTTACTGGGTAACACTCTGGCTTTCGGTAAAATTATAAATAGAAAGATCACCGCTACCAGGGAACGAAAAGAAGCCACTTGAAAGCCGGTCAAGGTAGTTCCCTTGATGGCCGCACCTGCCGTGGAAAAAAGCAGGGCCGCTATGATAATCATCATCCTATTCATAAATTTTTCTAATACTTACTTCCAACGCATGTTAAGTTCGTCCAACTGGGCAACGCTTGGTGCAGAAGGAGAACCGGCCATCAAATCGGAAGCTGATGTGGTTTTGGGAAAAGCAATGACGTCTCTTATGTTATCTGTATTACATAAAAGCATAATAAGCCGATCTAGCCCAAAGGCCATACCACCATGAGGTGGAGTTCCATATTTAAGTGCATCGATAAAAAAGCCAAACTGATTTCTGGTTTCTTCTTCGGTGAACTTTAAAATCTTAAACATTTGAGACTGAACATCAGTATTAAAAATCCTCATTGATCCACCAGCAATCTCATATCCATTGCAAACCAGATCATAAGCATCTGCCAGACATTTTTTTTGTCTTTCCATATCATCACTTAAAAAATCATTAAGATTTTCTTTTTTAGGCATGGTAAATGGATGGTGTCTTGCCACTAGTCTATTTTCTGTTTCGCTATACTCAAAAAGAGGAAAATCATAGACCCATAAAAAGGCATACCCCTTGCTATGAAGTTTGAGTTCTTTTCCCAGGTGGCGCCTAAGTGCATCAGCACTGGCATGCGCCACTTCTTCTTTTTTATCCGCAAAAAATAACCAGATTCCATCCCCCTTATCTTCACTCAACGAATCCAGCTTTTGGTAAATCTCCTCCGTAATATATTTTGAAATACCACCAGTTCTTTGATTTTTTTCAAGCTTAAACCAGGCCACTCCTTTTCCACCATAAGGTTTCACTACTTCCACAAAGGAGTCGATCATTTTCCTTGAGAACACACCCAGCTTCTCAGGTACAAACATGGCCTTGATTAAACCACCGCTTAGAGCATCTTTAAAAACCCCAAACTCTGTAGATTTAAACAGATCGGTAACGATCATATGCTTTAATCCAAAACGAATATCCGGTTTATCACTGCCATAGAGATCCATCGCGGTTTTAAAATCCATCATTGGCAGTTTAAAATCAGCTTCCAGTTTAAAAATTCTTTTAATGATTTTAGTGGCCAGTTCCCTAATAAAATCTTGGGTAATGAAGCTGGCTTCAATATCAATTTGCGAAAACTCAGGCTGTCTATCGGCCCGAAGATCTTCATCTCTAAAACATCTGCAAATTTGAAAATATCGATCGGTTCCTCCAATCATCAAAAGTTGTTTTAGAGTTTGAGGTGATTGAGGTAGCGCATAGACTTTATTTTTATTAACCCGACTGGGAACAATATAATCCCTGGCCCCTTCCGGAGTGGATTTATACAAAATAGGAGTTTCTACTTCTACAAAATTTTCATTCATCAAAACTTCTCTGGCCATGAAGCAAGCCTGACTTCTTAATTTTAAAATATCTTGTAACTTATTTGTTCGAAGTTCCAGGTAGCGATATTTAAGTTTCAAATCATCCGTAGCTTCGATGGCACCAAAGGGAAGAAAAGGGATGCTGTCAATATCACTTCGAGAAAGCAGCTCTAATTTAGTCACCGAAACTTCGACTTCACCGGTAGGCATATTTTTGTTTTTTGCATCCATTGGTCTAGGATGAACAATTCCTTCAACGCGCACAACTGATTCCAAAGAGACCTTTTTTAATTCCTCTAATTTCTGATTATCCTTTAGATACTCTCCAAAAGATAATTGAGTCATCCCATACTTATCCCGAAGATCCATAAAATGAAGACCGCCAAGATCTCGATATTTGTTTACCCAACCACATATTGCAACACATTTATTAACATCTTCCATCCGAAGTTCACCACAAGTATGGGTTCGTAGCATTTGATTCATAAATCCCTCTTTTTAAAACTAATAAAAAAAATTATAATGGATAAGTGACAAACATTACTAAAATCCACATCAAAAATCTAGTTATTATCTTTTTTCTGGGAATTTTACATTCTCTAAAATCCTATGCACTTTCCCAAGTAGAGTACCCGCTTTTAATCCCGCCGGACCAAAAAATAAGAGTAGAACTTGCCGTCACCGTAAAAGATCTCAAAAAGGGTTTATCCGGAGTTAAATCGGAAGATTTTAAAATAGATCAAGGTATGCTGTTTTGTTTCGAAAAACAGGAAATCAAGGTTTTTTGGATGCCCGACACCAGATTTAACCTGGATATTTTTTTTCTAAGCGGCGATCTTACGGTGCTGGACATTGAAAGAAACATGCCCTTTTATCCCGGCTTTGATAATCCGCAAAGGATTCCACGAACACGCCCGATAAATGCCCACCATGTCCTGGAAATGAGAGCTGACTCACCTTTTGCTAAGAAGATTACCAAGGGAATGAAGCTTATATGGTTACACTCTAAGGATTTGCATCAAACAATACGAGATGCTCATCTTTCGCGATAAAACCCAAATGATCCCGAACTAATTGTTTTTGATATTGATAATTGTCCTGAATTAATTTTATCTCTTTTTCCAAGTTATTATTTTCGGTAATCAGTTGTTTAAAAAACATTTCTTTACGATTAAAAGAAGACTTTCTCGAATAGTAATCCATCACTCCTCTTTGCGCGAAAATAAGTCTTAACAGTAAAAATAAACAAAAGCACCAGCCTGAAATAACCATGATTTTGGACCAATTAAACCCTGTATGGTCACTGATTTTTTTAACCGTCGAATCGTTAAAACTTTTGGGTAAAATATTTTTCCCCAGCAGGCTTTTTTTATTTTTAGTGACATCGCTTAGTCCGTTAGTAAATTTAACATTGTCGGGAGTTGCTACGCTCTGGCGCTTGGATTGATACGTATTATTCATATTGTGAACCGGTGGAGCTTTCGGCAATGCAGGGGATGGAGATCCGGGGGATTTTAAATTCCAAAGTTTATTACTAGTCGAGGCAAACGAGGCCATCGGTGCCGGGCCTATTTCTGATTTTCGACTAAGTTTATCTCGGTTTCTTTGTATGGCCTTTTGTAACCGATCACTTCCTACACCCTCGGGATAATTTGTGTGATTTGAATCCAAAATACAATCCTTTGTATATTAAGGTTTTGACCTTGTAACATCCTGTTATTATTATTTTACCACTGGAGGAACTATATTCAATAAAATAATTTTCTACTGAATATATGCTTGACCATTTTGATCATCTTCAAGAACCAGATCAAAAACATGTAACCAAAATTTTCTAAAAGCGGCGATTTGATCCAAATAATGCCAAAATTCAGCATAAATGGGGACATTGAAAGGATAATCTAAATCAAATTCGTTAACTCCTTCAAGAAATATTCTTCTAAACATTCTAAAGGTGACCGAAGACGGATCGCTGGTTGTGATGGATAAAGATTTTGAGGTGCAGGAAAATTCTTTTACCGGGAATAAAAGTCCATATAGCTTAAAAACCTGGTTAAAATAAATTCCGGCCTTACGATGGTCTCCCACCGGTCCCAGTTGCATCAAATTTTGTGCTCTATCGATTCCATGAGATTTAAAAAAAAGAGTGATCCGATCATCCGAATCATCGTACCACCAACTAAATCCTGGATCAGAAATATTGCAAATAACATCCTCTTGAATAGGAAATCTTCTATTAATCATGTGTTTGACGATTTTATCGGCCTTTTCCACCGTATCTGTTTCGTAATACTGAATTTCGTTTGGATCTGAATCCTTGTCCATTTTAAGGCGATAAAAAGCTTCTTCGTCTCGATAATTATTTATTTGTTGATAACGAAACCGCAGATTGGAAGTAGCAAAACCTCTAACACAAAAAGTATGCCCCCCTTTTTCCAGCACAAAAATAATACCAGGTTTGGCAGATGGAGTGAAATTTTTTTCTGATTTGCTCGTCGAGGGTTCCAAATGGTTCTTTTCAACATCCGCAAAAACAGGATCTATCTCATCTAATAATTGCTTTTGTTTCCTTAAAATATTAGAAAGCTCAACGGTTTCTTGGGCCAAAAGACCAAAATCCATGTCCATAGCACTGACACCTTTTCATTTATCATGAAAAAAAACTACATCACCTTTTTATTTTATATTTAATCTGTCTGATTTGACAATCAGTATCACCACAGAGCTTCGATCGTTTTTAAAATGAGAATAAAAATAATTGGTGAAATATCGATTGGAATATCCTGAATAGGTAATTTTTGAACAATATATTTTCGAATAGGATTTAAAGTTAGATCTGCCAGCATCTTAATTTTTTTTGCCCAGTTACTTTGATTAAATTGCGGAAAGTAACTTAAAATCGCATCCACAATCAGTAGCATTATATAAATGTTAAGTATCGCACGAATCATCTTTAACCTCTTAACTTTAATTTAAAATTTACAATTCCTTCAATATTGCAGCTAGATAATCCCATAACTGACTAGCAGATTTTATCTCCAGCCGTTCGGTAGGGGAATGCGCTCCTGATATATTGGGACCGATTGAAATAATATCCATTTCACCCAATTTGTTTTTTAAAATCCCACACTCCAATCCTGCATGAATGGCCTTCACGGACGGCTTTTCTCCGTATATCTCATGAAATTTAGCTTTGGCCAAATCCAGTAGTTTGTTATCATGCACCGGCTTCCAACTAGGATATCCCTCATTCATTTCCAGCATGAGATTAAAATTAGCGGCTAATCCGGCTATTTTATTTTTGACGTTTTTAACTTCCACCGGATCAATAAAACGCATGGAAGTCTCAATAAAAATATCATTTTTTTCCAGTCTCACAATGGCCAGATTGGAACTGGAAGTGACCAGAGGTTCTAAGAGATTCCAATCATAATTGTATGCCCCATGTGGAAATAAATTCAAAAGATTAACGATTCGATCTCTTTGCTTCTTAGGTAACACCTTCTTTATTTTGTCGAGATCTTGGGTCAAATTGATTTGCAAATCCCGATCTTCAGGCAAAGCATTTTGCTGTAAATCAACCAAAATCTGGGTACAGATCGTCTGAAACTTTTTGTAATCCTCTTTTTTAATGGTCAATTTGCATATTACGTCCCGAGGAATAATGTTATGGGCCTTGCCTCCGGATATACTGGCTATTGAATAATCCAACTTTTGGGCCTCCCATAACACTTGGGCCAGCACCACAATCGCATTTAATCTGCCGCGATGAATGTCAAGACCGGAATGACCACCTTTTAAATTTTTGATTTCCAAAACATATGAGAGATGATTTTTAGGAGTCACAACTTGATGAGTTTTGCCACTTAATTTAGCATCAATACCCCCAGCGCAACCAATATAAATTGCCCCCCACTCCTCGGTATCCAAATTTATCATTTTTCTTCCCTTAAGGAGGGAAGCATCCAGATTTAAGGCCCCATTTAAACCAGTTTCTTCATCCGTGGTAAAAAGTAATTCAAGCGGAGGATGAGCGATTTTTTTATCGCAAGCCACGGCTAAGGCCATGGCACAACCAAAACCATTATCGGCCCCCAAAGTGGTCCCGTTGGCATGGATCCAGCCATCTTGCACATAAATGTCGATGGGATCTTTTTCAAAATCAAAAGTCTTTTCAGGAATTTTATCACAGACCATATCCACATGATTTTGGATAATGACGGGGACATTTTGCTCTTTCCCGGCAGTACCTGGCACATAAATAATGACATTCTTGGCGCCATCTACTTTGTATTTCAAATTTTCTTTAGCTGCAAAAGTGGTTAAATATTTTATAACCTGTGCCTCTTTTTTAGAAGGCCTGGGGGTTTGGGTTAATTGATAAAAGCATTCCCAAACATGTTGAGGTTGAGTTGGATAATTTTTGATGTTTTTCATGATTTCCGTCCTATCTGATATGGAAAAATACGATTTAACTTATCAAAAATTAAGTGATCTTGCACATGCGCAAAGAGTCATGTTGATTATATTTATAATCTTGACATCATTCAACTTACGATTATGATAAATTATTTACCTCAAGGCCTCATAGTTAAATGGACATAACGGAGCATTCCTAATGCTCAATTCGTGGTTCGATTCCACGTGGGGCTACCAGCTAATTTTTCAATTTTTGTAATAAGGCAATAATGGCTTTTTGGGGAAACGGTTTTCTAAGCAGAGCATCAGCCTTAAGGTGTGTCTCATCAAGACTCAAATCCTCTTCACCCCACATACAACCAGTTATCAGTACAAATTTAGTATTCTCACAATTTTTTATTTTACGAGCTTTTTCTATGAATTCGTCCCCTTTCATTTTAGGCATCATTAAATCGGTGATCACAAAATCAAAATTATTGTTTTTGATAAATCCCATCGCTTCACTAGCACTTTGAGCAGTAATGACTTCTAGACCGGCTTCCTTTAAAAGCATACATAATATATCTCTTATGGATTCTTCATCATCCACCACTAAAACTTTCCCTTTCATTTTGATTATTTTATTATCACCCAGCACTGGCTTGGGTTTGAGCTCTTTGCTGGTGATCGGTAAAGTGACTATGAAGCTACTGCCGACCCCTTCCTGGGACTTAACGTTGATTTCCCCACCAAAAGCCTTGATGATTTTATAAGAGATTGAAAGCCCCAGACCGGTACCTTTCCCCGCCACCTTGGTGGTGAAAAAAGATTCAAAAATTTTTTCTAAATTTTCATTAGATATCCCATGTCCACTATCTTCGACCTCTATAATTATATGAGAATTCTCTAGTCTGGAACTTACTTTGATAAATTTATTAGGGTCATCAACATTAAATGGTTTCTCCATCATAGCATCTCTAGCATTGGAAAAAAGATTCATAAAAACTTGTTGAATTCTACCCACATTAGCGTAGATAGAATGGGTGCTCGCCTTAAAATTGGTCTGAAACTTTATATCATCTTTTTGGTATATATTTTCAATTAAGTTAATGGAATCTAAAATCAAATCATGCACATCGAATGCTTCCGAAGCTTCACCGTCTACCCGGGCAAAACTGCGAAGTCCTGAAACTATATTAATGATTCTACTAATGGCATTGTTTTGCCGGTCAAAAATCAAATTAAACTGTTGATCATGCAATTTATGCTTGGATACAATTGTTTTCAATATATCCATATTACCTTGAATCACGGTTAGAGGATTATTGATTTCATGGGCCACCGCCGCTGCCAGGGTCCCAATAGAAGCCAATTTAGATGAGCGGATCAATTGATTTTCCACAGTTTTTACCTGTTCACTCTGCTGCGCTACCAGCGTCGTCATCCCTTCCAGTTGAGACTTACTGTACAAAGAAAGATCCCACTTTTGAGAAAGTGTATAGGCAAGTTGAAGAACTTCTACCGCATCAAAGGGCTTTTTTAAAATCAGCAGTCTATCAGTTGGACCTAACTCTTTGGTGATATCCTCCCAGGTATAATCAGAATAAGCTGTACAAATCACGCAATGAATATTTAAATCCACGGCAAATATTTTTTTAATGGTCTCTAGCCCGTCCCAGCCAGGAGGCATCCGCATATCCACAAAAGCCACTTTATAGGGTTCATTATTTTTAAGTGCATTGACTACCAATTCAAATCCGTCTTTTCCCTGTAGGGCACAGTCCACCCAAAATTCTTTACAGACAACGCGTGCTTGATCTTCCTTTTTTAGAAAACTATTGACCATGTTTTGGGCTTCATTGACTCTTTTTTCACTTAAAATTTTTTTAAAATCGTTATGTATAATCTCTTGATCATCTATAACTAGGATTTTATTTTTTATATTATTATTCATACTTGCCTTCTTTCTCCTTGAATTGAGCGATGTTTGCAAGGGAAAGTGAAAATAAACTCCGCCCCTCTTTTTTCGCCCTCACTATTAACCTCCAATTGTCCACCAATTTCCTTGGCAGCCAGGGCAGAATTGTGAAGCCCAAAACCATGCCCTTCTTTTTTGGTGGTATGTCCATAAAGAAAAATTTTATTTAGTTGATCCTTACTTATCCCAATACCGTTATCCTTAACAATGACCTGAATCATTTGATCGTTCTTCCTAACTGACACATGAATTTTTTTGTTACTGATTCCTTTTAAGGCATCTTTGGCATTGGTAATCAGATTGATTAAAACTTGGATCACTTTAAGACGATCAGTTTCTACTGTAAACTCTTGGGCATTTTCCTCGATAACTTCAATCTCGTGCCTTTGCAAAGCATTCTTATTAATATTAATTGCCTGAGAGATAGTTTCATTTATTTTAAATTTTTCAATCATGCCACCTTTCTTGGCCACTGATTGCTGGATATAAACTATATTTTTAATATTTTCCACATACTTTTCTAATTCCATAAATTCACGACCAACTTCTTGTTGTTCTTTTTTCATTTCTTCACTTATAGCGAGTAATACTGGAAAAAACATTTGCCCCTGTTCATGGTTTTTGACGAATGAGACCCAGTTATCTCCGGAGTTTTGAACTACTTCCATCACTTTAAAAAAATCGTTTAAACAGGCATTTTTCAAGCGACTTTGAATGACCCCGATGGAAATATTAATGCTATTTAAAACATTACCTACGTTATGAAGTACGCCTGTAGCAATTTCACTCATACCTGCTTCCCGAGACACTTCCACCAATTTTTTTTGCATATCTTCCTTAATTTGTTCCGCCTTATTTTTTTCACTGATATCTGCTGCAGTACATACGATAATATTATCCATATCCATCAAGGAGGCGGAAAACAATACCGGAATGGTTTCATGATCTTTTTTAATTAATGTGATCTCTTTTTGTCTAATTTTACCCTGCAAAAGTAAATCCCATGACTCATGATTATTAAAATCGCCAGATAAAATCGGCAGTGATTTACCAAGCAAATCGGCTTCATCCCACCCCAAATTAAATATAGTAGAATGGTTTACTGACTTAATAAATCCTTCACTATCTAAGACGATGAGCATATCTCGCATGGTAGATAAAATATTATCCAGATAATTTTTAGAAACCGAAGTCTCATTTAAATTTTGAATCATTTTATTAAAAGTCAAGGCCATAATACCAAGCTCAGAGTTATCATTAATAGATACTTTGACATTCCAATTTCCCTTATCAACTTCTAGCATAGCAGCCGTTAATTGTTTAATTGAATGGGCCAGCGGTCGAGTAATTTTAATGGCAATTAAAATGACTAAGATTACCCCTAACAAGGTAGTTCCAGTGCCAACCGCAATTATTTTAACCAAAACTTGATTAACTGCCATCTGAGGAATTTGCTCATTATTTAAAAAATTTTTTATAAAATACTGACTGATAGTGCTCGTAAATATTCCAAGGAAAGAAGATAAAAGGACAAACGCCACCAAAATAGTATTTCTAATGCTTGTATAATTTTTATTATCCATAAATAAACTATCTTATAAAATTAATCATTATTAAAAAGAATACGCTAGCGCAGCTAAAACCAATGGTAGCCATTAAAAGTGCTTTTAGTCCATGATCACTTAAAATTTTTCGAGCATCAGCATTAAGTCCGATTGCCGCCATGGCGGTGGCCCATAAAAACATATAAATCGGTTTTATAGTGGGACTTAACATTTCATCGTAAAATATACGGTGATGGCCGTAGAAATAAGATCCGAGCACTCCTCCGATAATAAAGATAAACAAAATACTAAAAGTATATAATTTATTTTTACGAACACTTCCAAAAACAGGAATCGCCACGATGAGTGCCAAATACCGGAGTGCCTTTACCGATAAAGCCAATTTGGCTGCATACAAGGCATCCACTTTTTCCACCAGTGGAGGAATGTAATCCATGGCCGCTTTAACAAAACCGGTATACTGCATGGTTGTACCAGCAAAGATTGCATACACTTCGTTATCCAAACCCATAATGGTGCCAACAAAAGGCAGTGCCACAAATAAAGCGAGCAACCCCACAAAAGTCACCGCAATCAAGGAAACCGAAACATCATCACTCTCGGCGTCCATCGCGTGGGAGGTAACTGCAATCGCTGAAGCACCACAGATACCAGAAGAGGTGGCCACCAAATAACTAATTTCTTTTTTTTGATTAAGTAGCTTGCCTGACACGATGATGGAAAGAAAATAAACCGTGACTACTCCAAAGGTTATTAAAATAAGCAGAGGGTCATGTTTTGAATATTTTACAAAATTTAAATTTATTAAAGCATAAAAAATTATTCCCACTGGAATTAAGTATTTGGGTGCTACCTTAAAAAAGTCGATGGTGTTTTGATTAAAATTGATCATCGACCTCAGCGCAATACCGATAATTAATGCCAACAGCAGCGGATCAGCAAAACTATCACCAGCAATTTTCTCTGTTGCATATGATGCCAACCCAATTGTCAAAATGATGGTAAGACTTCTAAAGACATCCCTATGTTGTTTTAACATATAGATCTCCTAATCATAAATATCTATTAATTGATTGTATTGTAAGTTTCAATACCTGATATTAAAAGGGTGACATCTTTTGCCCTTTTAATTCTCTCTACTTGACGATTAAAGTCCAATAATAGTTTTATATAGGTCTAGTGAATTAGCTAATCCGCTGTAACCGCCACTTTTGCCTAAGTTTCAAAGAAAAATTAATGATGATAACCTAGGTAAATGCTTAGGTCTCCCATCAAAACTAAATTTTTACTACCGATCTTTCTTGCACTTTATGCGTTTCATCTATTTTCTAGTGACATAAATTCTTGCTTAGTTCAGGAATTAGGTACAACTTCCAACATAGTCCCCACTTATGCCTCACCTGCTGGTGATTTTGCAAATGAAAGCAAGGAGGTAACTGATCAAATCAAACTCAGTTATCAATCTGCAAAAAAATCAACTCAAAAGACTTATACCGAAAATAGTATTTCACCATTTCAAAAAAAAGATGTCTCCCTCGATTTAAATAACCAAGACTCAAATTCAATCATAAAACTTGCTACCATCGCCAAAGAAAATGCCCACAAGTTGCATTACATAACCAGTGCCGCCGGGCAGTGGTCTAGAGGTAGAATCAACGTTGTAAAAGCACTCGTTCCCTATAACCTCAAAGAAATTGTCGGACCTAATTTGGTCAAAAAAATTAGAAATTTGGATAAATTATTAGCAACCTCTGAAACTTCCGAGATAATTGCTCTGGCTAAAAAGCTGAAATTATCCAATACCACCGATATTGATTTAATTAAAAAAGAAGCTCAAACCTGGCTTACCAAAATTATAAAAAATGCTTCTGCGGATTTTGAAAAAGGACTCAACCCTCTGGATCTAAAATTCATGAACGTTGCCTTGCTTTCAAAAAAAACATCATCCTACATCCCTTTTGATATTATAACTGCGCCTCATACCCACAAGGATATTGCAAATTACTTGACCAAGCTCAAAAGCAGCTTTCAATTTAAAACTTTTCATAAAGATCCCGTACAAAATAAAAAAATAATTGAGGCCCTTGCAGAATATTTCCAAAAGTCGGATCAACTAAATGACACCCATATTTTAGGTCATCAAAGAGGAGTTTTGGCGATTGATCCAACCACCGGTGACTTCCTCCCAGGTTCAGCCCCCTCAAGCATTGGTGCTGGAAATTTTATGGCCGATTTAAAAAACTCCGGAAGGATGGACGTTCATAAACGAGAAATTTATCATTTTGATAATATCGAAGTAGTCAGCAATTTGGAAGAGACCCTCGCCATGCATGTAATGGGAGGGGCAGAAACATCTATTACCGTAGTCCCTACTAAAGCAGGATACAAGGGAGGGAGTCCCTACCTCATCAAAAATAAAAACGGCACCACGACCACCCAATTAGTAGAAGATTTTTTGGTACCTGATCATATCAAAAAACAAGGCGAATTGTTCAACACTGGATCAATTACTGTGAACCAAAACGCCAAACCTCCTAGGGCCTTAAGCTTTGAAAATAAAGTAGATAAAGATACCGGAAAGCCCATAGTTCGGGTCAAAAGTACTCCCGGGGATTTCACCCAAGAAAATACTACCAGTGTCATCTTATGATTATCTAAATAACGGATTATTTTATCTGGAAACCATCGCGAACAATCTCTAAGCTATTTTTTTTCTCCCACCACTTCCAAGCTAGAGACATGCATATCGATCCATGACTTTACATACTGATCTATATAACCTTTAAAATGCTCACTTACTTGCATACCTGAAAAATCCAGAGGCTGCATAGTCCTTGATAAAAAAATAAAATCCATATATTGGTCAGCCTCTTTTTTAAATGCCGGACAAATTGCTGAGGGTAAGAATTGATTTTCTAAAAAACAATTTATGGTCTTATCATTATCGAGTCTAATCAAAACCTCTATATAGTTAATACCATAATCTTTCATATTAAAAATTAGTCTTTTTAAATTATTGGTACCCAGTTCATCAATTTCCTGATTAGTCCCAATAATGGCGCAATAATGATCTTTATGGCTTAAATGGGCGTATAATTCAAAATCCGATTCGGTGGCCACAATCAACAAATTTGGATCCTCAAAAGGAGTAAATTCTTTATCACGAAATTCTTTAGGAAAGGTTTTTTGAAAGCGTTTCTTAAC
>Ga0208957_1000410_pt1 | contig 36688 bp, 36 predicted proteins | sample RifOxyA1_FD_184029 | JGI IMG/M metagenome (GOLD analysis project Ga0208957, IMG submission 184029) | Groundwater microbial communities from Rifle, Colorado - Rifle Oxygen_injection A1 (SPAdes) | ecosystem: Environmental > Aquatic > Deep subsurface > Groundwater | place: Rifle, Colorado, United... | reverse complement strand
TGTTTATGATCGACTTATACAATTGCAGATTTTTGCTTCAGATAAAAGTCTTTTATGGTCTGATGATAAGTGGACTTTGTGGCACAAAAAAATAACTCAAAAAAATAATACTCGACCTTTTTATGCGCTGACTGTTGACCGCGATAATGATTATAAGAAAATTTTGGGCCAATATGAATTTTTTGTTCTTAAGAAAAATATTCAGACTATGCTATATGATATTGAAAAACGCTACCAAGGGCAAAGTTTTGCAGCCAAAGTTATTATGGGAGTGCCCTCCCAAAAAAGTTTGGGAGTTTATAGGTTTTATTCTAAAATTGAGAAGAAAAAAGATGCAGCTTTTAGTTTAGAAAAGCAACAAGTGGGAAGCATTCTTAAACCTATCATATATTCAATTTTTTTTAAAAATAACATCAAACCAGAGGATCAAGTAAGCACCAATCCGTTTGATTTGATTTTAAAATCAGGGAAATGGTCTCCTAAAGAGGCGCATACTAACTTACCAGAAAGTGTGACGGTTGCTGATGCACTCATAAATTCCTATAACCGACCGGTTATTAGTTTAGCTCAGTCAATTGGCTTTAAATTAGTTGAAGACGAACTTAAAAAATATTTGCCCGAGCTGGCAGTTCCTTTGAAAGAATTTCCAGCTCAACTGCTAGGTTCGGTAGAGCTGAGCCTAGATAGAGTTTACGAACTTTACACCGTTTTTTTGTTTGATGAATGTAAAAAATATTTGGAAACCATGGATGAAAATGCTTCGGCGCTTTTTTTACTTGCTTCCCCCAGTCGAACGACGATTAGGAATGTGGTAGCAGATAATTTAAGTCAATTGAAATTTTTTGGAAAAACTGGAACTTCTAATAATGGCTATAACAATTGGTTTGTTTTTTTTGACGGATATTATCTAGGAGTTATATGGGTAGGCTTTGAGGGTAGACAAATGGGACAGGAATACAGGTTGTTTGGGAGTACAACTGCCTTTAAAATCTTTCAAAATTTTTTTAGTGATAGAGGTAAAAGATTTAATGAACTTAGCTGTGACAGATTTCGCTATTAAAAAAGCGAGTAAAATTTTCTCTGTAGGACAGTATTACTATAGAACGTTATTGCAAAAGATTATTCCCAATAGTATAGTCCACGACAAAATGGGGATTTAATTGGGGTGTCGACAAGTGGTAAGTCATCAGATTTTGATTCTGCCATTCGTAGGTTCGAGTCCTACCACCCCAACCATTTATCAGGTGAGGTAAATATGAAAAGACTGGTTCTTGTTTCTGGTTCTTCGAATTTGGAATTGTCTAAAAGAATTGCCAAATATCTAGATATAACTTTGGTTAACCCAGGCCTTGTAAAATTTGCTAATGGTGAAGTTTGTTGTGAAGTAGAAAAGAGTGTTCGGGGTGCTGATGTTTTTATTATTCAGTCCACATCTACTCCGGCGAATGATAATTTGATGGAATTACTGATTGTAATTGATGCATTAAAACGAGCTTCTGCCGCCTCAATAACTGCAGTTATGCCAAACTATGGTTACTCAAGACAAGATAGAAAAATTAGTCCTAGAAGTCCAATTACAGCTAAGCTAGTAGCAAATTTGATTTCAGCCGCTGGTGCGACCAGGGTTATTACCATGGATCTTCATGCGGGCCAGATCCAAGGTTTTTTTGATATTCCTTTTGATAATATTTATGGTTCACCAGTTATGGTTGATTATATTAGAAAAAATATTTCTACTGATAATGCGATATGTGTTTCACCCGATAGCGGTGGTGTGGAAAGAGTTTCGCACTATGCTAAAAAACTAGGTCTTGATATAGCGATGATTGATAAGCGAAGAACTGGGAGAAATGTGGCGAAGGCCATGAATATTGTTGGTAATATTAAGGGTAAAGATTGTATTTTAATAGATGATATGATCGATACCGCAGGGACCTTGGTTGAAGCTTGTCGTGCATTAAAAGAAAATGGTGCAACTAAAGTATTTGCCATTGCTACTCATGGTGTTTTTTCCAATCCTGCGATTGAAAGAATAGCCGGGTGTGAAGCCTTGGATAGAGTTGTTGTAACTGATACAATCCCACTTTCCGAAGAAGGGAAGAAGGTAGGGAGAATACATGTGGTTTCTATTACAGAAGTGTTGGCGAAAGCTATTCACAGAACATTCAATAACGACTCCGTTAGTTCCTTGTTCTTGTAACAAGTCCGAGGCAACAATGAATGTGTTAATTGTTGCTTTAGGTAATCCTGGAAGAGAATATGAAAATACGAGGCATAACATCGCATGGATGGTGCTGGATCGACTTTCTTTTTGTAGAGAGCTTGTTTGGAAAGAAAAGTTTAAGGGTGTTTTTGCTTCCAAAGATATAAACGGCACAAAATTTTATTTTCTTAAACCATATACATTTATGAATTTAAGTGGAAGAAGTGTTTCAGCGCTTATGAGTTTTTATCAAATTGATTTAAAAAATGTTGTTGTACTTCATGATGAAATGGATCTTCCGTTTGGCACGATCGCTTTCAAAGAGGGTGGTGGACTCGCCGGCCACAATGGACTTAAATCAATAACCGAAAATTGTGGGGGACAAGATTTTAAAAGAATCAGAATGGGTGTTGGAAGGCCTTCCGTGGGGGATTCTAAAGATTGGGTACTTTCAACATTTAATAAAAACGAAGCCATACATCTTGATATTTATTTGGATAACGCTGCCAAAGCTGTCGAGGATAGTATCAAGTTAGGTTTTTCAAAGGCAGCTGGTAGTTATAGTAGGAAGTGTTTGGTCCCTGTAGCTGATAAATAAATTCCAATTATATATTGAACCTCACGTTCATAATATCACCATCTTGAATTTGATAATTTTTACCCTCGACTCTTATTTTACCGGCTTCTCGTACTTTTTCTTCAGATTTAAGTTCAATCAAGTCTTTGGAATTGATAATTTCAGCTCGGATAAATCCTCTTTCCATGTCGGTATGAATTTTACCGGCAGCCTTTTGGGCGGTAGTTCCGCTTTTGATTTCCCACGCCCTCACTTCATTTTTATTTTTAGTAAAAAAGGTTATTAAATTTAACAGACCATAAGATTCATGGATTAGTTTGTGACAAGTATTATCAGATTGATTTTCATCTAAGTTAGATGAATTGAGTTCAGCTTCAAGGAAACCGTTAACATTTAAAGATTTAAATTTTTGGTTTTCAGCCCAGGTGTTGACCTGTTTGGCGAAATCTTTACTTGTGCTGGATTCATCGATGTTACATACATAAATTTTAGGTTTAAGGCTAATAAGGTTAAGCTCTTTAATGATGTCATTGTCACTTTCATGGTCAGTAAATGACGAATTCAAGGAGCTATTACATAAATTCTTTTTAAGTTGTTCTAGGATAACAATATTTTGTTGGTTTTTTTTGGCATATTCTTTGTTAGGATTTTTAGACAAAGCTTGTAGATTTTTGATTTTTTTCTCGATGATGTCGAGATCTGCAAGGGCCAATTCCAATTCTATGGTAATAATGTCATTTAGGGGGTCAAAAGTTTCGTGAACGTGAGCGATATTAGGATCTTCGAAGCACCGGACCACATGTAAAATGGCATTTACTTGTCGGATGTGACCAAGAAATTGATTACCAAGACCTTCACCCTTACTTGCTCCTTTAACTAAGCCTGCAATATCGATGAATTCAACTGCTGTAGGGATTATTAGTTTGCTTTTATTTATCTGGGAAATTTGGAGGAGTCGTTCATCGGGAATGTTAATTCTTCCAATGTTTGGCTCAATTGTGGAAAAAGGATAGTTTTCAATAAGGGCATTGTGTTTAGTCAACGCTTTAAAAATGGTAGATTTGCCAACATTGGGAAGACCTACAATTCCACAATTCAGACTCATCGACACCTCAATTAAAATTATCAAGTGCGTTAAGGCAATATTATTGCTGCTGCCAGGTTAATAAAATTTGAAATAATATATAATAAAATAGTATGATTAGGATATGCTTAAAACCCTAGCTTTTTGTTTTTTTTCGTTTATTTTTTGTTATCCATCATTTGTTCTTGGGCAAAATGTTGTGTCAGAAATTAATAATAATTTGGAAAGCTCGCTGACTGGCGACATGATAACAGAAAAAATTTTCAAAATTTCCGTCTCTGGAAGAATCATAGTTCTTACCAATTCCAATGAAGTATTGATTAAAGGCGATTTTATTTCCATTATTTTTAATCAAGATTTAGTTTTTCGGGCCTTGATAGCGAAAGTCACCAAAGCCTATGTAGGTATCAAAGTAGTCAAAATTTACAACGAAGAGGTTTTAAAAAAATTAAAACCTGGTGATTCTGTTTTGATCATCAGGGGAGATGATAGTTATTATAAAAAGAAAGAAGAAGGTAGTGATGAAGTAGATGGAAAAATAAAGACAGAGGATAATTTGTTTGATGATACTTTATTGGAAGAAGATTTGACCTTAGAGGAAAATAGTAAAAGAGTTCTAAAGCAGGACAATATAGTGAGCGCTTGCTACGCTTTTGTAGAAGGGGTGGATACCGATCACACAACTCACCGCTTTGGTCAGTTTAATGGGCAATGGGCGTATCAATTTTTAGATAATGTTTGGGCGGAGATTGGATTCGGTCAACATCGAATTACCGATTTTCCCGATAGTGGTTTGGACACTAGTGTTATTAATTTTACCTTTAGGGTTAAATATACATTTGCTGGCCCTTTTTATACTTTCATAAAGCCTTACTTTGGTTTTCAAGTTGTAAGAGCTAGTGACTCGAATGATACCGATGCACTTCAGGAACAACTTGACCGCGAAGCTGAATTGTATAAGAACACCGAAAAAAATACACCTATCGTGGGCATAACTTTTTTAAAACGTTTAGTTCCCGGATGGTTTATAAATGGCAACCTCGGTTCAGACATGTTTGCCATGGGGTTTAGCCTTGAGTTTTAAATTGGCGCTTATACTGGTGATTGCTGGGCTAGTGGCAGCTTGTGGTGTGAAATCCCCGCCGCTGATACCTGCCGAAAGTGTAATACCCAGTTATGAGGAAAAATTTATTGAGAAAGAAATTAATGATAGTAAGAAAATCGATATAGAAGAACAGGAAGATATGGATCAATGAGTTTAGTAATTGGAATTGGTACAAATATAGGAAACCGAATAGAAAACCTTAAAAGGGCCAAGGTTCTTTTAGAGAAGCATTTTGAGTTAATTGCGGAGAGTAGGATATATAAATCCGAAGCAGAAGATTATGAAAATCAACCTTATTTTTTTAACCAGGTGCTCGAATTCACCTTTACAGACATGGATGAAGAAACTTTGATGAAACTTTTACTTTCTTTGGAAGATCAGATGGGTAGGGAGAGGATAATTGATAAAGGACCTCGAATTATTGATATAGATCTTTTGTTTTTAGGAGACAAAAAAGTTAAAAAAGATATTGTTGAAATTCCACATCCGAGACTATTTGATCGTTCATTTGTAATAAAACCTCTTGCAGATTTACCATGTTTTGAGGATTTAAATAAGCTTTACCAATTTAAGAAAAATTTTGAAAATATTGCAGTTCCCGTTGGTATCTAGATTCTTTCGTTATTTGATTCAAAGGAAAAACCTTCAGCATGCTCTGGGTCTATGGCATTCATTTCAAGTTCTGGTTGCTCAGATTCATCATTGACTTCTCCATTCTCATTGTCTTGGTCTTGATTAGTTCGTTGAGCTGATGACATTCGATGCTGAATGGCATCTTCTTTTGATTGAAAAGCAAGTTGGGGAAGTTGTGGAGTCGGTTGGGCAGCCTGAATGGCTTCAGCTTCATCTTCGGCCATGATTTTATTGTAAGCGTCGTCGGGGTTAGTATTATGATTGATTTCATTATTATCAGCTACTTCCTGTTCTGATTGATGGTTTTTAAATACGATTAAACTATCTTGTAAAATACCTGTAAAAAAACGTACATTTAAGGTGTAAGTATTGTTGTCAAAATTTACAAAACCACCATCATTATGATTTGAACCGGTAGAAGACGGAGTAGAAAATTGTCCACTCAGGGGATTTACAGGGATAGAGGAAGTAATTTCATAATGAACAGAATTATCAAAAACGATGGAAAGACTGATGATTTCAGTTATTTGATTATTGATTATTTTTACCGAAATTTCACTGCTTATCGGGTCAATAACGGCTTCTTTTAAATCTTGATTAACTGGTCTAATTTGTAAGGTACTAAAACTAGCGGTTAAAATCTCGTATTTTTCTTCATTATTAGCTGTATCAGTTTTGGTTTCTAAGACTGAAGATGGTTTTGTAATTTGGGCAATCCTATTTTTCTTCTTTTTTACCACCAATTTATTGGTAACCGGGCTTGCGGGTAAATAATTTTTAGAAGCGACGAATCTTTCTTCATTATTGTCTAATCTTTTTTCAAACTTGACTTCACTAAATTCCATAAATGAAGTTGAGTTTAAAATCAGGTCACTGTAGATGCAAGCTACTGCAAAACCAGTGAGGATTAAACTAAAACAAATAAATGTGAGTTTTCTAAAGCCATTTAAGCTTTTCATAACTCTCTCCTGAGGTTAATGCTTATATGGTTTAATAACTAGCAACAATAATGCCATGCGCCAAAGCTGCTTTTTGCCTTGTTTGCATATGTGGTATTGCCATATCTACTTGAAATAATTAATAAATTTTTTTTGTCAAATTACTAGACAGATTTTTTAGGTGTAAAAAAATTAAACAACATGCATGAAAGCTACAATAAACAAGATACATTTATTACAATATTTCTTGTTTAATTATACCTTTGTCTATTAGACTTTGAATTGAAAAAAAAAGGTCAGTTTCTGCCAATTGGTTTTCGTCAAGCAGGCGGTTAACATTTCTTCTTTCAATGATTTCAGACAAAACTTGAAAATCGATAGCACTTAACGTGTTACTAATTGCTGTTTTGCTAAGAGTCAGTTGATAGTTAGAAAAAAAATCGTGTTTTAATTTTTTTATTTGTAAAATCTCATCATGGAATTTTTTAAATTTTCTAAAAATAGATTTAAGATCGCAGATTGTCTCAGCTGGTAAAAAAAAGTGATCTCCGGCTTCGGACATAATTTTGTAGTTTTTAGGTTCATGAAAGACCAAGTATATCAGATAAATCAATGCTTGTTCGTTAATATAATTATTAGTTTTTGAATGAATGATTTTTCCATTTTTTAAAAAAATAGTTCCAATATTTTGGCCATTTATTTGGATGATGTTAACGGCGCCGCTAAAATGGTATTGATAGTGTTTATTTAAAATTTCAATTAGCATAATTTAAAAAGTATATTAGAAATTCCAGAGATGACAAAAAAAATATGGCCGATAAATTTAATCAATTACTATCAAACATCTTGAATAAAAATTCCTAGATTGGATAGAGTAAAAAGCTTATTATTAGTTATGTAAGAAGTTTTTGAAATAAATATTTAGTTTAGGGGTATTGGATTGAAAGACTATAAAAGAAAAAATTATTTAATTAATCCGCGGTTTCAATTAAAAGTCAGTATCTACTTAATACTTTGCATAGCGGTTTGCACAGTGGTTTATCCAATTGGAATATGGCAGCTTTTCTGCTTGTTTACCCAAGCTGTTTCTGAATATGATCCAGCCAAAATGCAGGTATTAGAGGAGCAAAAAATAGAAATTTTTACGCTTCTATCCCTGTGGGTAATAGGTACTTTGTCGCTAGCATTTGTGGTGTGCATATTTATCAGTCATAAGATAGCTGGTCCGCTTCATAAATTAAAAGAATATTTGAAAGATTTACCAAATCAAAAAATAGTTCCTAAACTGGTTTTTAGACAAGGTGATTATTTTTCAGAAATAGCAGACATTTGGAATAAAAGCTTTGGCGAAATTCAAAATAATACAAGTAATTTAAATGAAGCGATAGACGAAATTATTAACCAACTTGAAGGGATAAAAACCAAGTCTGGAAATGAAGTCGTCGAGCAATTGCAAGGCGTAATAGAGAAAATCAGAATGTTTAAAAAATAATGTTAAGAAAACGACAGGAGGTTGTTTGGTAAAATACTTTTTTTTATTTTTGTTTATTGCCTCCTTAAATGACAATTCTTTGGCAAACATTAAAAAAGAAGAATTGTCTCAGAGCTTGCCTGATTCGACGAATTATCTTTTCGAACTAGAAAATGTTGCAGATAGCGAAGTTTTAGGAAGAAATTTGATTGAACTTATTGCAAATCTTGGTAAAGGAAAAATAAATATTTCTTTGGTTAAAAAAATTGAACAAAATTCAAGTTTGGATCTTTTTTCAAATCTAAGGGAAGAGTTGGTAGTGTTAGGAAAACTGAGCAATTCTTCTGTTAAAATAAGCGAAATAGTTATTATCTGCTCTGAGTACGAAAATAAAATAAATACAGGGGTTTGGTATTTAAGCAAAAAGATAAGTCTGTTATGTCGAAAAATATTCTTTGAAAAACTTGATGATAATAATGGATATGAGCTATTAAGAGAAGCTAATTTAAACTATTTCAAAAATAATGCTGACTTTCTTTATCTTGCGAGTGAGGAAAAAAACACTCAAAGAATACTAAGTAAAATAAAAAAAAATGAATCCTTGTGGTTGGTTATTTCAGATATTTTAGTCAAAGATTCAATAACAAAAAAAATTATTATCCCTGATAGAGTAGTTGAAGGTTTGAATTTATCTGAAGAACTGAAAAAAGAGATCTCAAAGATATATTTGATGACATCAATCACCCCTTCCTCTTGCACCAACGAATTTAAAGAGCGTATAAAGGAAATTAATCAAAAATTAAGTAATAATAAAATTGAATTGGCATACCAAAGGATCGTAGCACTTCTTGATTTTTATAAAATCAAACAATCACAGATCGATAACGAAATTGCCTGGCAACATTTTATGGATTTGGGAAAAGAGTTATTGTTGGTTTATGGGCTTACTGAAACTGCGCTAAGTCTTTTACAAATGACCACGGAAATGACAACCGCAAAAAAGGAGCAACTGTCTTGGTTTATGCTTTTATGGGGAAATCTTTATGCCCGAAAATATACGGATAATTTAAAAATAGTACATGAAAAAAAAATGTTAGCTTCTTGGGATAACTATGATGACCGGTTAAAGTTTTGGATTGCTTATACTTTTGAAAAAAACAATAACTTTCGGCAAGCTGATATTTTATATCATAAGCTAATTAAGTCTTCCTTTTTTTCATATTACTCGGTGCTGTCCCTTAAAATAATGAATAAAAGAAGTGTATTGGAAGAGGTTAAATCGCCAGCTTTTAGTATTCGAAAAAATGAAAAAGACAAATTGTTAACTGTTGCTGAGTGTGAGGATGAAACCATTAAGGCCTTAAAAAGATTAAATTTATGGTCTAGGCTCTCATACGGCGTTTTTATTAGTAAAGAAATTGATGTGCTCATGAATAGCTTAGATAAAAAAATTATGACAAATAGAAAAATTGCCAACCAGTTTGATTATGAAAGGTTGCTCATGAATAATGTTGCCTATGTGTTAAATTATAACAATCAACATTTGGCTTTTTTCAAGCTTTTTGATCAAATTTCTTCTCAAAATATTGATGAAATAAGTTTTGAATTTCTCCAAAAACTTTTTCCGACTAATTATTTAAATAAAATTGAGAAACATCAAACCAGTTTTGACCCAATTTTAATTCTTTCGTTAATCAGACAAGAGTCAGCTTTCAATACGCGTGCCAGATCTCCAGCAGGGGCTAGAGGTTTGATGCAAATAATGCCAGCAACGGGGAAAATGCTTAGAAGAAATTTAAAAAAAGAAAATCTTTATATTCCCGATATAAATCTGGAACTGGGTATTCAATACTTTAATGATTTGGTGAAAAAATATGATGGTAATTTAATATTTGTACTGTCAGCTTACAATGCTGGGGAAACTGCAGTTAAAAGATGGCGAAATAAATACCTAAATAGCGATGACCCTATTATTGATGTAGAGGCTATTCCTTATCAAGAAACCCGCGGGTATGTAAAATTAATCTTCAGAAATGTTTTCTTCTACAATTTATTAAAAGAAAACGCCGATATTAGTAAAGCAATTCCGTCAGACTTTTATGTAAAGATTCAACAATCGGAAGGTTCTACCTATTAAAAAAAAAACAGTCTAGCCTTACAATTAAGTTACTGATCATGTTTAACTCGTTGGAGGAATTATGAAAGAGATTAGGGTGTTAATTGTATTGTCAATGCTGACACTGGTAGCGTGTTCGGGAGGATCAAATAATGAAAGCACTGAAAATATTTCAGATATAGAAAATTCAACAGAGGCACTGGAAGTTGATGACCTTGATGTAGATAATGCTGTGAACGAAAGTAATGTATCTAATGCGCAATCGGATGAGAGTGCTAAAATGGATACTATGCCAGCAGATATAGCACCCACAGAGACCACTGCAATGGATAAAAATATCAACATAAACGACATGGCGGAATATATAATACAATCAGGTGACACTCTAATGTTGATTGCCTTCAAACTTTATGGGGATTATACTAAATGGAAAGATTTAGAGCAAATGAATCAGGTTAATCAAACAGGATTAATAGTTGGAAAAACTATTAAGTATGCAGTTCCTGCTCAAGCATTCTCCTGGCAACCATCTGGCAATCCACATTTGATAGTGCGCGGGGAAACTTTAGGGATTATCTCTGAAAAATATTATAATACTAAAAGTAAATGGAAAAACATTTGGGAAAATAACCGTCCAATGATTAAAAACCCGGATTTAATTTTTGCGGGTTTTACAGTCTATTACCCAGACCTTGCCAATTTAGCATCCCTTTAATCAGAATTATCTTTAACCTGTTTGGTGTAATTTCACGAGATCTGATATAATTAACTCTAGCTACTTGCTAGGGTTTTATGGAAAAATTAGGTATTTTCATCATTGTTTTATTTTTTACATCTTGTGCGATGATGCAAAACATTTTGCATCAAGATAAAAAAAATAATGTTTTGGCCAGTTATAAAAAAATGGAAGACCGTGATTATTTGATGCACTTGTCTGCGCTGGGAGATCATTATCTACAAACCCCTGGAGTTAAAAACCTAAAGCTTAGCAAGGAAAGTCTTAATTATTTAACCAGTATCTACATGAAATTAACCCTAGAAAATGAATTATATTATACCAAAAAAATTAAGCCCTCTTTTTATATTATAGAGAGCAGGACTCCATTTACTTTTTCGTTACCAAACGGGAAATTCTTTTTTTCATCTGAATTAATTCATAAATATCTTAAGCATGAAGATATATTAATTTCGGTTTTGAGCGCTGAAATATTTCGTGTTCAATATGAAATATATGGGAGAAAGAGTGTTGTTTCCGTGGGATACATTGATACAGAAAGACTTTTGTCATTGCTTAGGCTCTCTGAAAAAAATCAAACTGAAATCGATAAGTGGGCATTTTACACAATGAAAAGGGCAGGATATGATGCCATTGCATACTTAAGCTGGTTACAAATACAAAATAGAAATTCTATGGATTTTATCTTGCAACACGGAGGGGATACCCAAAAAATTTCAATACAGGAGTTTATTTTTAAAAAATTTATCGTGGAGCAGGGAATTTCGAATGATGATGCTCAAAGGTTTGAACGAAGATCTTCGGTGGATTTTTACAATTTTAAAAAAGAATTAACACGAGTTGGATATGGAAGCAAAAATGAAAGAGAATGATAATTTGTTAGTATACGAGTTAGTAGAAGATTCAATGAAAAAAGGGAGCGTACCTAAAGAAAATATACTAAGTGTTAATCGATTACCGGGAGATGCCTCCACTAGAACTTACTATAGAATTAATACAGAAAATAATCGATATGTAGTTTGTCTTGAAACTGTTAAAAATGAATTTGATGCCCGATCGAATTTTTTGGTAGTAGGTGAAGCATTTTTAAAAAATCACGTTAGAACCCCGATCATTTACGATACCATTGATAAGTCAGGATATATTTTGCAAGAAGATTTAGGAGACGAAACTTTGCTAATGCGTTTTGCTCACATAAATTCTATTGATGAAGAATATGATTTTTTAAAAAAAGCTGTAGATAACTTGATAAAAATTCACAAAATTAAGTATGAAAATTATCCCAACGCTAATTTTGCAAAATTGATGTTTGATCAAGAAAAGTTACTCAGTGAAATGAATTTTTCCATCAAAAACTTTTTTATTAATTTTTTGGGTCACCACCTTTCTGAACATGAGCAACAATGTCTAATTTTACATTTTGAAAACTTATGTAAAAAATTATCAGATACTAAATTTGTTTTATGCCATAGGGATTTTCATACTAGAAATATTATGGTGGTGAATGAAGAGTTAGTCTTAATAGATTTTCAAGATGCTCGTATTGGGATACCTCAATATGATTTGGTTTCTATCCTAGAAGACTGTTACCATAAAGTTAATGATCAAAATGTTGAAAAAATAAAAAGGTATTATTGGGATAATTTTTTGAAAGCTACAGGTTATCAAAAATCATATGAAGATTTTGAAAAATATTATAATTTAATGGCCATTCAAAGAATTTTTAAAGCAGTTGGTAGTTTTTCTTTTTTTGTCAGCCAGAGAAAAGACTATAGATATTTGAAATATATTGGTTATGCTATGGAAAAGTTGAAGGAATTTTTGTTTAAAGATTCATCATTAAACGAACTTAGAAAGATAATTTATGGGCATTACTACACAAATTGATACCGCTCTTTTATTAAGTGCAGGGCTTGGGACCCGAATGGGGATCATCGGAAAGCAGCTGCCCAAGCCTCTTTGGCCATTATTCGATCAAACTATATTGGATTACCAGATACAATATTTAAGAAATCTTAAGATAAAGAGAATTTTTATCAATACACACTATTTGGCAAACCAGATTAATGAATACATAAACAAAAAAGAATATAAAGACGTAACTATTTTGCATGAACCGGTGCTTTTAAAAAGTGGTGGTACAATACATAATTTATTAAAACTTCAATCGGGAGTTTTTTCAAAGTTGCTAGTATTGAATGCTGATCAGTTTTATTTTCCCAGTAAAGATATTTGGGAGCAGGCCTGTGATAAGTCAAAAAGTCATACGGCTGTTTTATTCCCACTAAAATGTTCATTGAAGGACGAATATAACGAATTAATAATTAAAAAAAATCTTTTGCAGGAAATTATTAAATTTGAAAATCTCAAAAAGAGTCCAAATGCTTCCTATATTACCTTTTCTGGAATGGGAATTATCAATATGGATAGACTTAAGTATAAAGCTGGTATTTCTAATTTTTGGGATACAGTTGCTAATTACAATTCTGATCAAATCTATATTACACAAGCCAAAGAATATTGTTATTACGATTTTGGAACGAGTCAAAGGTACTTTGATACCTGTTTTAAAGTGGCGGGCGAATTAAAGACAAAAATCAATTTGTTTTCCAAGCTAGGGGTAGCCACAAACAGGTTGACTGATCTAGAAGTTGAAACATCCGGCGATAAGGTATTAAATTTTTCAAAATATCCATTTAGCAATTTGCAAGGTCATAGGGCCATCATTTTAAAATCTAATCAAAAAACAATTATTAATTCAGCGGGATTATATTTTAATGAAATTGTTGATCCAATAGTGTCGTCGTTGCTCTAAGTTTCTCCACATTCCTTATTACTTTTTATACTGTCTGTTGGACAAATTTTTACGCAGATATTGCATAATGAACAGGCCCAAGTCTCCAGAAAATATTCATTTTCAACTTTGATAATGGCATTTTCTGGGCAAAGAATTTTACACATATCACATTTTATACAGTTGGATTGGATTTTTAGGTTTGTTATCATATATAATTACTATATTATGAAATCTGCCGGTTACCAAGAGAAACAGTATTATTAACGGGGTTATGGTTTGCATATGAGATTGTTTAAAAGAAGTATTATTGTTTATCAATACATTGCTTTTATGCTCTTGTCCTACCTCTATACTTATATTTTAGTTTCTTTGGACAGTGGAGAGTCTGCTTTTAATTTGGTCAAAAGTTCAAAATTTATTGCTGATAATAAAATTTTGTTATTACTAGTCCTTGTTTCGGCGATGTCAGTATATATGGTTAAGAGATGGTCAAAATTTGTAATACTTTTATTTATGGTGTTAACTTTGCTAAACGAATTTAATATTTTCTTCTATAAACTTGACAAAATTGTTCTAGTTTTGATTTTTTTCCATGTGCTAATTTTCTTTAATTATTATCTGCTGTGGAATATTGAATTGGAAGATGTGGTTTATAGGCCAGGATATAGTAAGCATGATTGTTGGAAAAAGTTCCATTATGATTTTGCGTCTGAAATCGAGTTGATAAATGGGGTTATTTTTCCAATAAAGCTGACCAATTGGGATCAACGGGGGATTTTTTGTTTAATTGATGAATCAGAACAAAAAATGGATATTCGATCAATGGGATTACCCGTAGTTTTAAGATTAAAATTTGAAAATGAAATTTTTGAGGAATATGGCAAAATTGTATCCTCATATGGCAAAGGTTATGGCCTCAAATTTATTAAAGTTAAAAAAGAAAAAACAAGCTGGGGTTGGAGAGATTTTTATACTATAATTAGGGATAGAGGATATACCCCATATTTTGCTAGGACTTAAATATGAAACATATTGCATTTATTTTGCTGCTATTATTGGCCCTGATGGTTTCTTGTAGAAAAGAAAAAACAGCGGAGAACGCCCTAATTGATTTCATCTCATATCGATTTCAAGAGAACCAAAGCCGCGATGCGTTGTTAGAAAAAACACATGGGCGATTTAAAGATTTGATAGCGGGCATGGATGAGGTCGAGTTTAAAAAATTTGCTTCAGTAGATAGGCTTCAAAAACAAAGTTTTAAAATTGTTTTAGAAAATTGCAAAGCAGATATTTGTTTTATAACGTACACTCTAAGTTATGTGGATTTTAAGGATGACAAAAAAAGAGAAGCAAAATTTAACATAGATGTTAAAAAAATCGCTAAAATTGAAAGGCAGGACGAGAATTGGTTAATTTCAGATGTCCAAAACGTCAAAACCTACATTAATTCTAAAGAAAAAATTAATATAACGGATAAAGATATTTTAGAAAAAGATTTGGAAAATGAAGAAGTAGACAAAAACGCAAACTGATTACAGCAAGCTCATGTAATAATCTTTCATCATTTTAGCATCCACTTCTAAATTAGGGCTGCCACAAATAATGTAACCACGACAGTTATAGCTTTTTAAAGCTTGCATTAATTCTTTCCAGTTAAATTTTGACTGGTTAAGATTCAAATGCTTGAGATCACCCTTTGAATTTGAACTTATGCCAGATAAATGAATATGCATATTTTGAAGAGATTTATCCCCAAGCTCTATTTTAAGACGATCTAGTACTTCGCAAAATTGCTGATAGTTATTATAAGCGTTTGTTCTTGCGAATAAATGAGAAAAATCCATACAAGGTCGACATGAGGAAACACTCTTGGTAAGACTTATTAGTTCATCCAGAGAGCCAAATTGACTGGTTTTACCGGTTAGTTCTGGACGGAGTTCTATTTGGATATCTAAACGGCTTAATCTTTCCTCAATCACGCTCATGCTTTTTTCCACTAAGTCAAAAACGTCGTAAGGTGAGTCTTTCATATAAAAAGCAGCATGAAAAGTCATGGATTCAGCGCCACATAAATCAGAAATCTTAGCTGTTTGAATAATTCGTTCTACTGAAGAATCTATTTTATCCTGCTCTCTAGCGTTCAAATTTATGTAGTAGGGGCCATGAGAAGTAAGTGGTATCCCAAGCTCATAGGAAATTTTTCTTAAGCTTGAGGAGACTTCCTCTTTCATTCGAACACCGTGTGCAAACTCAAGTTGCATACAGTCCAAGCCGAGCGCATGGATCTGTCTTACACCTTCTACGGGATTATTTTTTTTAACGGTACTGTTAGGGATTCCTGCTGTGCCAAATAATAGTCTGTCAGATCGCATTAACTGAACTCCTTATGAAATTGAGGCCTTCGTTTACTTAATAAGCTTTATGTCCGAAAAACAAGTTTGCAAAATTTTCATTGCTGTAACTCCTAAAGAATGTCATCATTTAAGTAGCGACTTGATGATGCGTTATAACGTCATTTGTAAATATTGTCCACCTCATTTCTTGAAGCTGTAATATTAACACATAACGCTTAGCGCAGGCAAAAAGAAGCTAGAAAAATTTAACGGAAGCTTTTATCAATGCGCGTTGCGTTTGCACTAATATTCTTATCAATATTGTCTCTAAAATTTTTGATTTTTATGTTAATTTTTCCGTATCTGATATCATTAGTTTTAAGCTTGATATCGATGGTCATACTACTGGGAATAATTTTTTATTTTGGTGATAAATGGATAATAGGGCAACTTAGGGCCCACAACGGGGATATACCACAGTATATTGTTCGTTTAGGAGAAAATTTAAAATATAAAATGCATGTGGGTAATGTTCATTTTTATATTTCTTCAGAATATTCAAAAAATATTTACTTTTTTCAGACAATGAATAATAAACCGATTTTAGTCATGGGTCGTGATATTTTTAAAGCGTTAACTCAAGAAGAAATGGAAGCTTTGTTATTTTTATTTTTTCATTTGGTTGATAAAAATCATATTAGAAAGCACACATGGTTTAATCTTCTTTTATTATTTTATGTGTGGCCGCTTTTATTATTAAAGCATTGGGGATTTTCTGAAAACACGATGTTGGTTCGTTGTATGTCTTTTTGTTTTTTCCCTTTTAATTTTTTTCGATTCCTTATAGCTGACAAAAGTCTTAGAAAAGCGCAGAACTTGATGAGTGACGAAATAAAATCCCAATATGGATTTAATACAGATTCCTTAATTTTTAAAATAAATAAATTGCATAATGCTGATATCAGAGGGAGGTTGGAAAATAGTCTTTTTCTAGATAATTTTGCGTTGGTTCCATGCCAACATTTGGGAGTTTTAAATCAATTGGTTTTTCAAGATCTCGGTTTTTCCAAACAATATGAATAATTCACGGATCATATATTATGGATAAAAAAATTTTGAAAAAAATTGGAGATTTTACAAACTATTATCCCCTTTTTTTTACACTAATTTTTGTAGTTATTTTGTTTCAATATAATTTTCATTCAATGGAATCTATCTTTTATGATTTAAGGTTGAAGTATGATTTTGGAATTAGCTTTAAGGATAATATTATATTAATCGTGTTGGATGAGGAAAGTGATGAATTTCTTGGTGAACAATACCCTTATACTTATGCTAGCCACAATAAATTGATAAGAAGGGTGATGCAAGATCAACCTTTAGTTATTAATTATTTGGTTAATCTGCAAGGATCGGTTGCTAAGGGTGATAAAAATAATCTTATTAATTTTAAAAATAGTATTTTAGAATACCGAGAATCAGGGGGCTCTTTCAGATTTGGTACGGGTCTTGATGAATGGGGTGAAAAGATTCCCCCAAGGTACTTACAAGATCTGGGTTATTCTTTGGCGATGATCAACGTAGATAATGCAATTTTTTCCAAAGATAATGTTGCACGGAGAGCATTACTAAACATCTCTGGAGAACCTTCAATTCATTTTTGGACAGCTAATCGCTTCAGATTGTTTCAAGGAAAAAAAGAGATTGATACTAAATCAGTTTTGGGATCTTACTACGTCAGAGAAGCCGATGCTACTTTTGCACTTTTTAGATATGCCACACCTCCTTTAGAGGACAATCTTAAAATAAAAAAGATTCCATTTCACCGGGTAGTGGTAGGAAATTTTCCGAGGGGTTATTTTACTGATAAAATCGTCTTGGTTGGATCAAGTTATATATCTAAACCAAGTGATGATTACTCACTTTCCCCTTTCGATAAGGAAAATTTAAGATCATCAAAATTATCCATACATGCCAATATTATACAATGCCTGATTGATAATAAAACAATTACTCAAATACCGATTGAATTTTCATATGTAGTCTCCATTATCATAGCAGTCATTCTTTCGTTGGTAGTTTTTAAATTTCAACCCATAAAAGGGTTGATGATTACCTTGGGATTAATGTTTGGGATAATTTTAATTTCCTATTTATTATTTGGATTATTTGGTTATTGGTTTTATATGACACATCCATTACTAACGGTGTTGGTTATTTATTACATATGGGTTCCCTTTAAAGCAATTGGGGAATATAAGCGGAGATTTGCTATACAAGAGGAGTCAAAACTTATAAAGCAAGTAGATGGTTTAAAGAGAAATTTTATTTCCCTTATGAGTCACGATCTAAAAACACCAGTGGCTAAAATTGCTGGAATTGCCGATGTAGCACTTCAACAAAACAAAGGAAATTTAAATTTGGAAAAAAATTTATTTTCAATTATTGAATCTACTAAAGAACTTAACAAATTTATTACTTCCATTTTAGATCTTACCAAAGTGGAATCGCAGAAGCTTAATTTACAACTTACCTCCAAGGACATAAATCCAATTATTGAAAGTGTGTTGGAGGGACTTCGATTTGAGGCTAGTCGTAAAAATATTAGTTTTATCGCCCAATTGGAGCCACTTTACCCCATTAATATTGACGTAACACTTATAAATCGTGTGCTATCAAATATGATTGAAAATGCGATCAAATATTCTGGAGAAAATAGCACGGTAATTGTAAAGACCTATGATGATGAAAAATGGGTCTATATAGAAGTAAGTGATAACGGAGCTGGAATACCAGCAGAAGATTTACCTTTCGTGTTTGAAAAATTTTATAGAGTAAAGAATGATGCATCTCACAAGATAAAGGGTACTGGTTTAGGACTCTATCTCGTGAGGTATTTTGTTGAACTTCACGGTGGTCAGATCAGTGTGGAATCTTCTCTGAATGAAGGGACGACTTTTCAAATTAAGTTGAAAAACGCATAAAATAGTGTAAAAGATTAATTAGGAATATGCCGATTTAGGAGGCAAATATGCATAAGGTGTTAGTTGTTGATGATGATAAAGTACTTCAAGAATCAGTGAAGCAAGCTTTAGAATATCATCATTTTTTTGTTAATACAGCCAATAATGGAAAAGAGGCTTTAAATGCGATTTATCGAGAAAAATATGATTTAGTAGTTATGGATGTTAACATGCCAGAGATGGATGGTCTCGAAGCATTGGTTGAGATAAAAAAATATGATACCTCGATTATTGTTTTAATTTTGACAGCCTATTCAAACGTAGGTGATGCGGTTAAAGCAGTTAAAGAGGGAGCGTTTAATTATTTAGAAAAGCCCATTAGCTCCGATAACCTGGTAGCTTTGATTAAAAGAGCTTTGAAAGCTAGGTCACTGGTTGAGACTTCTGCGTTTTCTGCGCCTACACTATCACTTGGTGGTGGTCCCTCTGACAAGTTTGTTGGAGAATCTGATGTCATGCAAAAGGTATTTAACGTGATTTCCAAGTTGGCTCAGGTTCAAACCCCTGTTTTGATCCGAGGGGAATCGGGAACTGGTAAAGAACTGGTTGCCAAGGCCATTCACTACAATGGACCGAGAAAAGATAATAAATTTGTAACTATTAATCTTGCTGCAGTACCTGAAAATTTGATTGAGTCAGAATTATTTGGTCATGAAAAAGGGGCCTTTACCGGAGCAAGCGAAAGAAAGATTGGTAAATTTCAATTTGCGGATGGTGGTACATTATTTTTAGACGAAATTGGTGATGTATCTCCTGCTATGCAAGTAAAATTGCTTAGAGTTTTGCAAGAACAAATTTTTAATCCAGTCGGTAGTAATAGGACCATTAAAGTTGATGTGAGAGTTATAGCAGCTTCTCATAAAAATTTTGAAGGCATGATTAAAGAAGGTACTTTCCGAGAAGATTTGTTTTATAGATTAAACGTACTTCCGGTTTATTTACCACCTCTTCGAGAACGTGTTTCTGATATCCCATTTCTAGTGGATCATTATGTTAAATATTTTAACAATATTCATAATCTAGAAATTAAAGGGGTGGGTCCACAAGCAGAACAACTGCTTAAGAATTATAATTGGCCTGGAAACATCCGAGAACTTAGAAATGTAATTGAACATGCTTTTATTATAGAATCCGGAGATTACATTCAAGCATCCGCACTTCCAGAGAGTGTCCGCAAAAATGCTAAAATTGAAAAAAGCTATTCCAACGATGAAACCAGTCAAATTGATTTTAGGGGAATTCAAGATTCAGTATTGGATAATCAGCTTAGCCAAAATGATGTAAATGGTTATAAATTTTCTTTTATTAATAAAAAAGAAAATGGAGAAATTAATTTAGACTTTCAAATCGCCAAAGATCTTTTTGAAAAGGAATTTATTATTTATGCCTTATCTTTAAATAAAGGCAAAATTAATCAAACCGCATTAAAAGCTAATATACCTAAAAAAACATTACTTAGAAAAATTGAAAAATATGGCCTAGATCCGAAGGAGTACTACGCATGAGTTTGTATTTCCTAAAAAGACTCTCATTTTTTATTTCCCTTATATTTGTCATCGTATTGGTGGATCAAGTAACTAAAAGCTGGGTAGTTTCAAATTTTTATGTAAATGAATCAAAACCAATTATTGATGGTTTTTTTAGTTTTACCTACGTTAGAAATCCAGGAGCAGCATTTGGTTTTTTGGCTAACGTTAGTGATGTAATTAGAAAGCCGCTGATTTTTGTGGTACCAGTATTGGCTTGTTTTTTATTGATTTTTTTCCTTAAACAAGTTTGGAAAAAAAATTTAATTTTGGAAATAGCATATAGTATGATTTTTGCAGGAGCGGTGGGTAATCTTATTGATAGATTCACCTTGAATTATGTAATAGATTTTTTAGACTTTTATTACGGACTATATCATTTTCCTGCTTTTAACGTTGCGGATGCTTCAATTTCTGTCGCGGCTGGATTATTAGTTTTAGATTTCATAATTGCATCAATAAAAAAAAGACAGAAACAATAATCAGATATGAATTTTAGTGGCGTAGGATTGTAAAGTGTATCCATTAATTATCTCTTTTGGCGAGTTGAGAGTTTATACTTATCCTTTGTTTATAGGATTTGCTTGGGGTTTTGCTTTTCAATTTGCTCAATATTTGATCAATAAATTGAATATTACTTTTGATCATTTCAAAATTTTTACAATTGGTTTGTTCGCTATTTCCTGGGTGGGTGCTAAAATCTTTTTTTTAATTTTTTCTTTAACAGAAAATTTTCGTCAACATTTAGTTTCCAGTTATTTTTGGTTAGGTGGTGGTTTTGTCTTTTATGGTGGCCTAATAACCGGTGTGTTGTTTGTAATATTGTATCGCTGGTTAGTGGATAAGACGTTGACGAGAGAAAAGTTAATAGTTCTTCTACCAGCGCTCGCATTTGGACACGCCATTGGACGGATTGGCTGTTTACTTGCAGGATGTTGTTATGGCAAAGAAACGTCCTCTTTTTTGAGCATTCATGTGCATGATGCTTTTAGGCATCCAGTTCAGCTATATGAAGCAATTTTGCTAATGATTTTAGGTGTGGTTATTACAAAATTAATCTTTAAAAAAATTAATTCTGATTTAATTATAGCGCTATATTTTATTTATTATTCTGTGATTAGATTTTTATTGGAGTTTTTTCGTGGAGATCAGGTAAGAGGCATTTTTTTTGATTTGTTATCAACCTCTCAAATAGTTTCTATATTTATTTTAGCCTCAGCAATTATATATTTAATCTTGCATACTAGACGGAGAAGGTGGTTATGAAGATTTATACAAAAATGGGTGATGAGGGGAAAACTTCACTTGTAAATAGCTCAAACATTGAAAAATCGGATGTTAGGTTGGATGTGTACGGAACCTCGGATGAACTTAATTCCTGTATTGGAATTGCGATAGCAAAACTTAAAAAAATAAATTTTGAAAATAAAATATTGGAAAGTTTGTTTGATATTCAAGCAAGAATGTTTGATTTTGGTTCGCTACTAGCTTGTGATAAAAAAGATTGGAGCAAATACAATCTACAATTAATTGATAGTGGGAATATAAAAAAAATAGAATTAGAAATTGATGAAATGGAGAGCAAAAATTCTAAAATCAATTTTTTTATTTTACCTGGCGGGAGCGAAGAGGCGGCATATTTACAATTGGCAAGAACTGTATGCCGAAGGCTCGAAAGAAATCTAGTGTATTTTTATAATTTAAAAGAAGATGAAAAATGTTCTGAACTACTTATCTATATAAACAGATTATCTGATTATTTATTTGTACTTGCTAGATATGTAAATATGTCTTTGGGAATATCTGAAAAGGCCTGGCATTAGTTTTCATCGTCATCTGGAAGACGGATGGTTACGGGCTCAATTTTGGAATTTTTTTTGGCTTTTTCAATTTTTTCTTTATTCATCCGGGGAAAGCTAATCTCCGCAATCTGGGTTTTAATTTGAGTGTTTTTATTGGTGTGAATAAAAGTTTGTTCTGGAGTCATATCTTTCGATATAAGTTGCAATGAAGTTTTACCAATATTAATAATATCCCCAATATACAACTTGGTTTCTTGTGTGTTTTTTCCATTTACAAGCATGCCATTTGTAGACTCTAAGTCTTTGATTACTAAATGATTGTCGACAATAGTTATCAAACAATGACAATTGGATATAAGGGGATCTTTCAGTTTAATCTGGCAAGTGGATGATCTTCCAATAAATATTTTATCAGCATCTAATTTAACATTTGCCGATTTTCCGTTGTAACTGACTTTTAAGTAAAAAGGCATCGCTTTTCCTTTTTAATAACGCTGCTTGGTAAGAAATATAGTACGATTAATATTAATATTGTTCAATAATTCATTCAATCTTTTTCAAGATATTTTTCCGCTGGCGTGAGTCCATGAGGAAGTAATATCTATTTAGTTTAGCAGGACAAGTTAAAATTATTCAAATAAATTTAAGCTGTTGAATAGGATGAATTTTATCGCATTTTGATCAATATATTATATTTAAATTCGTTTCAGCTCTAATCCGTTATTTAATTGCTATAGAGATTAATTGCCATAAAAAGTTGATTTTTTCGAAAAAAAGCAAAATATTAAAGGGAGGTTTATATTTGTTTAGTTTAAAAACTAATGGCTGGGGTGGAGGGATTTGAACCCACGACCAACGGATTAACAGTCCGCTGCGCTACCGCTGCGCCACACCCCAACGAAAATTTAGACGTATTTATTTATAAGTATTTACAATATCTTTGTCTACAAAAAAAAGAAAGAGGTATTATGTAAGATTTTTGCTAGAACGCAACCCATTGAATTCACATCGAATGTTTATAAAAACTAAATTGATATGCTAAAGAAAGTCAAAAAAAATCCGATCAAATAAGTGGGTTATTTTAGGATGTAAATATGAGTTCAGAGGCATTAAAGATTGATGATGAGTTAACACCTTCGGATGAGTTGGTGGAGAACTCAGTTGATGAATTGCAACCAACGCAAGATGGAAGTAATTCAAATGCAAATGATTCTATTTTAAAAAGCTATTTAAGATTGCTTACTTGGGAAGAATTGGTAGAAATCGCATCAGTTTTTGATTCAACGTCCATGATTCCGTTAACAGATTTTCTCACTAAGGAAGTATTGATAAATAAATCCGCCAATATTCAAGAAGCTTCAAATTCAAGTAATAATAAAAGTGCCCAAATTATTCCGTTTATCAAAGATGGTATTTCAAAAAGTAATGATGAGAGTAATGAACAGAAAACAAGTGATGATTATGAGTTCGACAAATACGATCAGGAGATAATTGAAGCCAAAGAAAAAAATGTAATTGAAGTGAATAAGAATGGAAGTTTTTCTATTTATGATCGTGAAGAGGAGTTACACCGAAAGAAGCATGAATTAAAAAAAATTAATATTGGAGAATTTATTTTAAAGCAAAAAAATAAACTTAAACAGTGCCAGAAAAAATTAAAGAAAAAAGAGATATATTTGCTTTATAAAAATAATTCTTCGGTGGATATTCGAGCAAATAAAAACGAGGATGAAAAACAAAAAGGAATAAACGTTTCCTCCAATTGCGGGTTACTAATAAATAAAAGACAAAAATAAAAACTATTCGTGAAATCCAATTAGCTGTTGATTAGATTTTTTTGAATCATTTTCAACAATAGCCAGTGGGTAAACACATGAGTTAATCGCAGCGGTAAATCCCGCTCGGTGGTTTCCGGAATTTTTAATTCCAAGTGAAGGGAGTTCTTGCTCAACATTGGTAGTAGGTATGTTTATGTTGATGGTGCCTGATTGTAATTCATCTAAGCATTTTTCTTTAATCTGGGGGATGTTGGTATAGACGGAAGAAACTAAGCCATATTCAGTACTGTTAGCAATATCAATAGCCTCTTCTATATCTTGATAGGGAATAAAGGTAGCCGTGGGGGCTAAAATCTCTGAAGTAAGGAAACGACTTTTTTTATCAAATCTGTTTGTAAGTTGTATAGATGGGGTTACATAGTATCCGGGATTTTTCTTATCGATTTGTTTCCCTCTCATAATCTCTTCAAAACCTTCTCTTTTGGCCATTCCAATAAAAAGAATATAATTGTCCACAGACTGTTGATTTACGAGTGGACCCATAAAGGGTTCTTTTTCAAAGTTGATGGGGTCATCAATAATAATCTTTTTTGCCAATTGATGAAACTTAGTCACAAATTCTTCTTGAATACTTTTATGAATAGCGATCAGTGAGGTTGACCTACAGTTTTGTCCACTCGACAAAAAGGAGGAGACTAACAAGTCTTTTATAGCAAAATTAATATCAGTGTCGTTATGGATAATGGTTGTATTTTTGCTACCAAGGTTTAAAGAAATCATCTTATGTAAATCATTTTGGGTGGCATCGATGACTTTATTTCCTGATTCGTTAGTTCCGACGAAAAATACGCATTTAATTGATTTTTCTTTGAGTAGCCTTCGGCTTATTTCGCTGTCACCTTGAATGGAATTTATAACACCGTTTGGAAATTCAGCAGCCTGAAAGCATTCCATGATAATTTGAGAAGTATAACATGTCTCTGGTGATGGTTTAAGTATTACGGAATTTCCCGCTATTAAAGAATTAGTTAAATAGTTATTAGGTATTAAAAACGGGGAGCAAAATGCGGTGATAATGAGAGTTGGGCCAATCGGTCGGTAGATTACTCTAGAAAGTTCTGAATCATGCGAGCTTAGATTCAGTAACCCTGTGGGGAGAATTTGTTTTTCACAACTATTAATTAAGGAGGTGCAACCTAGAATAGATTGTTTAACTTCTTGCAGGGTCTCCCACACCGGACGCCCGGTTTCTAGTGAAATGGTACTAGCAATTTCATTTTTTCGCTCTTCAATTTTTAAGAGGTATGTTTTTATTTTAGTTAAGCGCTCTTTAAGTGATATTTTTTTCCAGCATTTGAATCCTTCATTAGCTGATTCAATTACCGAAATTATGTGTCTGGAATCGGCGGGGCATTGCCATAAAATATCAGTTGTATTTGCAGGGTTGATTTTTTTTAGAAGAATATAAGAGCTATCTAGCCCTTTGATTGGGGGGAGATTAAAGTTATTATGAAAATAGTCACCTTTTATTTCGTAAGTCATTTACTTATCCTTTATAATTATCTCGCTTAGGGTTTTTTCAATTATATCAAAAACTTCTTTAATGTGCGACAAGGTAGTCATCAAGGAAGGTAAAAAACGAATTCGAGCAGGTTTTTGACCTGCTGAAAAAGCGATTACTCCATTATCAAAAAGTTGGTTTAAAAACTTCCAAGTGAGTTCATAACTGGAATCACCCACTTCAAATGAAATCATTAAACCTACTCCGCCAAAGTAGGGAATAACCTGTTCGCCATATTTTTTTTGGAGTCTGTTAAAATTTTCAATGAAATGATTGTGAATTTCTTGAATAAGTCCTTTTGTACCGTAGATATTATTATTGAGAAGAAAATTCAAAGAACGATTTGCAACTAGTAAAGAGCTATAAGACGCAGCAAATGTTCCTCCTAGTACTCCAGCTTTAGGGTTTAGTTCATGAGTATAAAATGTGCCACAGATTTGGAGAGCCTTTCCGATAGTGACTATATCTACCAAGTCATGTAGATTAAACATTTGAAAAGCAAACAGCTCAGTAGTGCGTGCAAAGGTTTGTATTTCGTCTATCCAAATATAGATTCCATGTTGCTTGGCCCAAGTTAATACTTGTTGGTAGTACTGGGAATCACCAAAAATAAAACCAGCCTCGCCTTGAATCAATTCAATTAAGAAGGCACTGTAAATATTTCCATTTTTTTCAATTAGTTTTTCTAAGGAATGAATTGTTATTTGAGCAGCTGTTTTGGCATCTGATGGTCCAGGGACATAATCAACATCAATAAGTTCCGGAAGGTTCTCTTTGTATTTTTTATTCCAAGTTATATTTTGTCCGGCAATAGTTCTTCCAGCAAATGTTTTTTCAAATGTAATCAAACGGGTTTTAGGGTGAGTTTTGGTCCACAGTATTTTAAGTGCATTATCGTTAGCTAGGCTTCCAGCAGTGGCAAACCAAAAATGTTCTAGTTTTGATTGGTTAATATTTTCTAATATTTGGTTACAAAATGAAAGATAGGAATGGTCTGGCAAAAGATTCCCACAGATCATCGAATCTTTAAGTGCAGACTCCAAATGAGATTGAATGTATATCGGATGTGAATATCCCAGTAAATTGATCCCGATCCCATTAATCATGTCGTATTTAACAGAACCGTCAGCCAACTCAAGAAAAGGACCATTGCCGTTTCCTGTTTTAAGATAATTATAAAAAGATGGGACTCCTCGGCATTGCTCAAGTTTCTTAACTTGATTATGGTTTTCGATTGATAAATTAGGTTGAGGTTTTCTGAGTTGATTTATTTTATCATTCTGATCTTTAATAAGTGTAAATAAATGATCAAGTGATTTATTAATTGATTGGTTATTAGAAAACATGTTTGTCATAATTTAAAATATTGGTTGAGCTGTTTTTCTTGCATTCTTTATTTGCCCAGCAGATAATATTTGTATGAATAATTCTAGCACGAACACGCCGATAGAGTCATTAAAAGTACTCTATAATAATAAAAGCTATAGCGAATCAATTGATGCTTTATTGAAAAATAAAAATAGTTTTAGCAAGGATATTTTTCATTACAATTTAGGTACGCTTTATGCCCAAAAAGGAGAACTTGCCATTGCGCGGTATCACCTTGAGAAAGCAAACTCGATCGGAACACATAAAAATATAGTTAAGAATTTAGATATGGTCAGGCTAAAGTTGGGATTAGAGCAAGAATCTCAAATGTTAGACAAAGTTGATCAATTAAGTTTTTCTATCATGGAAATCAAAAAAGAAGACTATCTTATCGGAGGATTGTTTTTTTTGATGGTTTTTTTTATCGCTTTATTAAAGCTTACTAAGTTTAAGAAAATTTTTTGTTTTTTATTTTTATTTTTGAGTTTATTTTTATTGGGTACTGGACAATTTATTAAAAAAGAATTTTTGACTGGAATTGTGCTGCAAGAATGTCAATTAAGGACGGGTCCTTCATCCATATATCCAGTAAGAACTGTTTTTAAAAGCGGTCAGAAGATTGTAGTGGGTAAAAAGACTGATGGTTGGGTAAAAGTGATGGTGCCCCGGCAGCTTGAAGGCTGGTTATCCCAAAACGATGTGGGGCTCTATTAGGAGGAATGAATGGGTGGATTTAAACACGAAAATGAAGAAGTTGATTTACCAGAGCGATTAAATATAGGAGTTATCAAATATTTTTGGCAATCTAGCCCCTATAATCCCTCCAAGAAAACGACAATTCCGCATTTTTTAAGAAATATAATTGTGTTCAAAGATTTTTCCGATTACGAACGTTATATCCTTTCAAAATTTATCCATGAAAGAACATACGATAATGGCGAGATAATTTTTAAACAAGGTGATTTAGGAATAGGATTTTATCTGATTTATTTCGGGAATGTTGAAATAATTGTGGAAAAGGAAAATCCATCTCCGACCTCTACCACTGACGGATTGGAATATAATTTAATTACTTGTTTAGAAACGAAAGATTATTTTGGCGAACTAGCTTTGTTGCAGGAAAATAGCATAAGAAGTGCAACCGCCATTGCCAAGAATGCTTGTAAATTAATAGGAATATTTAAACCTGATTTGGACGAACTCATAAGGGTTCATCCAGTAGTGGCTACCAAGCTGTTACAATCAGTTTCAATGATAATTGCCGAGAGACTTTATTCAATTACTAAAGAGGTAAAAATTTTAAAGTATAAACTTAGTAAAATGGAACAATTAAATGAAAATGAGGCTAAATAGTAACAAAAAGAAAAAAATAATTTTCTTCTTCTTGTTGATAATAATTTGCATCGGTTTTATTTGGAGTCTTCCCAGATTATCAATACCCCTGCTCATTGCATATGTTTTGTATTTAATTATCGAGCCAACTATTCCCCAACTTATAAAATTAGGGGTAGGAAGAAATCTGGCAGTTATAATTATTTTTTTAAGTTTAGCAATTATTTCAATTATTCCTATTGTGGTGTTAGTACCCACCATAAAGACGGAAGTAGAAAATGTTGGAATTTATTTACCCAAAGTGGAAACATATATCAAAACCCAATACGAGGGTACTCGACTAGTTATTTTGCAAAAAATGGGAGTTGAAATTAGCAATGAATATTTAAAAAATGCGATTGTTTATGTGACAGACAACCTGCAAAAAATCATTATCAATATTCCCAAACTCCTAGCATCTTTGTTGGAATGGTTATTAGTGATCCCCTTTTTGCTTTTCTTTTTTTTAAAGGATGGGTTTTCATTTAAAAGAATTATTTTGAAACTTGTTCCTAATGAAATTTTTGAAAGAACTTATTATTTATCTAACGAATTAAACAAGAAAATTGGTGACTATATATTTGCCAAATTTATTGAAGCTAGTATTGTCGGGACTATTATTTTTATTGGACTTTTATTGATGGGTGTCCGGTTTGCGTTTCTTTTGGGCATTGTAGCGGCTTTCACAAATATCATACCCTATCTTGGGCCATTTTTAGGATTATTACCTGCCGTCATTTTAGGCTTGGTAGAGCATGGAATACAATCTCCAGAGTTTTCTGGAATATTGTTTCTATATTTGGCAGCCAATATTATTGATTTGGGTTTTGTTTTTCCTATATTGGTTTCAAAAATGGTTAATCTGCATCCCATAATCGTAGTTATCAGTGTTATAATCGGATCACATTATTTAGGGGTGGCGGGTATGATTATTTCAATACCTTTAGCGGCTGCTTTTAAGCTGGTCGTTACGCAAATTTATTCTGAAATATATGGGCGTGGGCGAGTTCATTAACTTCCTTTAAATTTTCATCTATCATTTAGGTTAATTTGTCGGTAAGCACTCGTTCTGCGTAAAACATCTGAGAATGTTTTACGGATTTGGTGAGATTTTACGTAGTGATGGTGCTGGATCTGTGATTATTGAGTTCGAAGGATCTATTTTACCAACCCATTAATCCCATATCTGAGTATTCGGGGATTAGATGTCCATCACTGTCTATAACTCCAACTGTAGTTGATTTCGTGAGATTGTTAAAAATATATGTTTTCGATATATCTTTTGGGCTAATCTGATTAACATAGTTTCCTGCAGACTGTATTAGCACATTGTTATTAATGTAGTACGGCCCGGATAACGCACTCGAGTTATTCAGATCAATCCTACCGACAAAAGTGTTGTGATGTAGATAAATACTTTTGACCGGTCCTTTCCCAAAAACAGTGTCGGGGTCGCGATTGATAAAGATCGCATCACCTGACGGGTTCTGAATAAAATTGTGGTCAATTTCAAAATTTCCGCACGGTACATCCTCACCGGTCATATCTCCACCAATAGGACTTTGCGAGACATTATAAATCTGGTTGCCCCTGACAGTGATATTGGTGGCATCAACTTTTAATGCTATCCCTTCAATGCTTGAACCTTTGGTAGTGGTGTCTATTATGTCATGAATTACATTGTCCTCTATCAATGCCTTATTCGTATCATAGATTTTAATTGCCGCGCCATGGTCTAACGTGTTTAGTTCGCAGTCTTGAATAACAACATTGCTTCCGTGGCTAGAGCGTGACAAAAGAATGTATGACTGATTATAGTGAGCTGTTGTCACTGCACCGTGATTATAGCCTTTAATCCTCCTAAACACCGGCGTTGCTGCGCTAGGTGCTGTAAATGTCTTACCTGTCCCGTTTGTTACGCTCAAACCATCAATGTAGATTGTATTCGGATTGTTTTCCTCGAAGAAGATGTGGGTGTAAGCTCCCTCAAAGTCTATTACCGGAGTCTCGCCTGGATACGCTAGCCATACTAACGGCTTGACGTTTGTAGAGAACGCTATATTCTGATTTTCTTCGTCGCCAAAAGAACTCAAAAATGCGTCAACGTAATAGGTTCCTCCTTTAAAGTAGACAAAATATCCAGCATATGTAGATGACCATTTAGCGTTGTAGCAACTACCTCGATACATATCTGATATAGTCAAAAACGGGTTATTAAGGGTTCCCGTCCCTGTGCCTATCTTTCCGGCTGGCAAAGAGTTTGCTCCATCAACTCCAGTACAGGCTGTTGTTGTAGCGTGGTTTCCTTTCACTGGGTCTATAAATATAAAACCAGATGTTGTTACTGTTATCGTCCATGAAACTGTTTGTATTGCACCTTCAGAATCTGTCACTTTAAGAGTGACAGAATAAGGAGTCGTAGAAATAATAGGGTTAGGCCATACAATAATACCTTTAAGTGAATCAATGTTCATTCCTGCAGGAAATTTTGTAAGTTCATATGTATAAGGGAATATACCACCTATAACACCGGCCCTCACATTATACTCAAGACCTGGATAAGCCTTGTAAAATCGATTTTTCACAGTTAATCCTGGTTGCGGTTGTATTATTTCCAGCGGGTAGTTTTTTGTATTTATACATTGGGAATAAGTATAAGTTCCCGACCAATTTCCTAATTGTCCATTGATACAAAGTGCGGTTTGGATTTCAGAAACACAAGTTGATCCGAGGGGAGCTGTAGCCGTTTGATAACGAACTCTGGTGTCCCCCTCTCCGCTGGCAATATTTCCGCAACTGCTGGCCGCTGCAACTGAACAAGTTAAATTGGTAAAAGTTCCAGACCAAGCGGACCAGGTGCCGTTATTACAAGTTCTGGTTTGACTCTGTTGAATCGTCGAGCAGCTTTGTCCGTAGGGAACAGAGCTCGCGCTATAAGCGATTCTTGATTCGGTGCCATTGTTAGGTGTATTTCCACAACTGCTGGCCGCTGCAACTGAACAAGTTAAATTGGTAAAAGTTCCAGACCAAGCGGACCAGGTGCCGTTATTACAAGTTCTGGTTTGACTTTGTTGAATCGTCGAGCAGCTTTGTCCGTAGGGAACAGAGCTCGCGCTATAAGCGATTCTTGATTCGGTGCCATTATGTGGAATTGATCCACAGCTAAGTTTGGGTTGAACAGTTGGAATTAAAGCGGGAGTAGGAACTGGAGCAATTGTGGGTGTTGGCAATACGACAATTTGTGGTTCCTTAGATGCACAAGACCCATTCACTGAAATTTGATAATCCTTACATTTTTTATTGGTTTCAGGAACACAACTTATTAGAGTTAGAACGCATAATACTAGAAGCATTTTTGATAAAAGTTTCATATATAGCTCCAATAATTTAAATAAAAAATTTTGTTATAACCATTATAAATATAATTTAAAAAATAACCTAATAAAGCATATAATTATCTTAAATTATTAGAAAGTTAGGGGTGTTTTTATACCCATACTGTCTTCTAAAATGGGCAGTAAAAAATGCATGGAGTATAAAAGCTTAATGAGGCTAACTTTTAAACTCTCTTTTGACGATTTTTATGCCCCAGTGATACAGTGCTATTATAGGTTATAATTGGTTAGGAAAACTTTATGAAGTTGTTTTTATCTCTAAATGTTATTTTAATAGTTGTTAGCACTATATTATTAATATCTGGACCAGCATACAGTTCGATATATTATGTTTCAAAAACTGGAAATGATACTACTGGTAACGGTTCGATAGAAAAACCTTGGGCCACTCCGACCTATGGCGCAGCTCATGTAGCCAGTGGTGACACCCTTTATATTCGAGCCGGGACGTATGACGTAACTACACCAAGGAACAATAACTATTCAGGTGTTGCTCCTCACGCTGACAATGTGACTATTTCTGGATACCCTGGAGAAAAAGCTATACTTAGAGGGAATAGCGGTATAGCTCCAACAAACTGTGTGATTGGTAGTGGGTATTATGATAGTACAAGTCATCACCATAATGGACTGACCATTAATAACCTAACTATTCAAGGTATGGTCTGTATGACTTGGGCTTCTGATATAACCTTCAAGAATAGCCACGCGTCTATAGGCGGGGATAGTTGGGCTGGCAATGAGCAGGGTGCGGTAGTGTGGCTGCAGGGGTGTGTTGATTGTACCATCCAAAATAACATAATAATCCAGAGCTACGAAGCCCCTGGGGGCAGCACTTCAGCAATTATCGCGTATTCTGGGGTATCTGGGCTATTGATAGAAAACAATGATATATCGGCTTTAGCTGGCGCTTCTGGTGGTCAAGCTGGTGGTAACGGAATTAACCTCAAGGATACGGTTACAAACGCTATCGTCAGGTACAATTATATTCATGACTGTGTCGCTTCGGCGATCTGGACTGCTAACCAAGGGACACCACACGACATTGCTATCTATCAGAACATATTCAATAACAATAACACCGGTAATTCTGATAACGGAGACATAACACACGCGATACTTACTTATAACTTGAATATTTACAATAATACATTCTACAAGGGCAGAAAAGGCGCTTATTTTTCGGGATCAGGTGCGCTGGCAAGCAGTATGACGTTCTTTAATAACATCGTTTACGAGCCAATTCAAAATTTCGTAGGCTGGTATTATAAATCACCATTTTCAGCGTCCTATATGGACTATAATAATTATTATAGGGCATCATCTCCTCAGTGGGTAATTGACTACACTACTTTGAAATCTTTTTCCGCATACCAGTTGGCGTGTCAATCCAAGCTGGTAACCTGTGATCAGACCGGCCACACACTGACAACAAACCCCGGATTTATAAATGCGTCAGGACTCTATAATACCCCGACTGATTTCAAACGTGCCTCGTACCCGTCGAATGGTCGCGGTGGTATCTATCCCTCTGTTATGGGCGCATATATTACAGGAAATGAGAAAATTGGATACATTGGAATTGGTGGCATTCAAAAGATGGGAGAACCTTTAAATTTCAAGAAAACAGATAAACTATAAACATGATTTAAGACTTGCTGCCATTTACCCCTTTATTCATTTTTTTCGTAGAGATTCTTTAAGTGCTTCTTATCAGTTTACCCCAAACTCTCCTTTGACGATCTTTAAGCCTCAGTGATACAGTGCTATAATGTGTTATAATTGGTAAGGAAAGCTTTATGAAGTTGTTTTTATCCCTATGCATTATATTTTATTTGTTAGCAGGTTGTAGTCATGATAGGCCAAAAGGGGAAACAGAGGCAGAGATTCTTTATAAAGAGGCTCAGCAGTTAGTTGAGAAGGAAAGATTTCTACTCGCTATAGAAAAGCTTAATATGATTCGCTCGCAGTTTCCTTATAGTTATTATGCTACTCACGCAGAACTACTAAATGCAGACGTTTTATATAATCAAGAGAATTATGTGGAAGCGGCAGCTGCTTACATTATGTTTAAGGATTTTCACCCTAAGCACCCCAAAAACTCTTACGTTAATTGGAAAATTGCAGAATCTTTTTATAATCAATTGCCTTCAACTTTTGATCGAGACCTTTCGTCCGGGGACGATGCCATTAGATATTACGAATATATTCTGGCCAATTATCCTAACTCTGAATATGAAAAGGACGCTAAAGCACGGATTATATATATAAAGAAAATGCAGGAAGACAAAGAACAGTACGTGGCTGATTTTTATTTTAAAACCAAGGATTATGATGCTGCTATTTTCAGATACAAAAGTATTTTGAATAATTTTGATAATCTCGAATTAAGAAAACACTCTATGGAGAAAATTATAATGGCCAGTTTTTTTCAAGAGAAATATGATGAGTGTAAACAATATGCTAATAGTTATTCAGGTTTTTTTAGTCCAGATCAAAAAGATAAAATTATTAAGATTGGACAGCAATGTCAGGATAAATTAGTCAAATAATAATCATGATTGGTTTATTATTAATATAGGTATTTAAAAATCTTATTGGAGGAAATTTTGATAAATCACAAAGAAACAGATTTAATTAATAAAGCTCGAGATTTTTATAATAGAGGTAGATACAAGGAAGCAAAGATTCTTTTGAATGATATTATTGATGGTAATGGAAAAAGTTCAGAAGCTTTTTATTATCTTGGAAATATTTTTCATATTGATGGAGAGATTGGCAAGGCTATTAAGGCATTTAATAAAGTACTTGAGCTCGATCCATGTCATACCGATGCTTCAATAAGTTTATCTATTCTTTATAATGACATTGGCAAATATGAAGAGGGTAAAAAAATATTTGATCAAACTAATGAACGAATCAAAAGTCGAAAAACCAAAGAAAATGTTGAAGACCGACATATCAATAAAAAATTTGCAGAAAAGCATTACGAATTAGCTGAAATGTATATGAGTTATAATCGTTACGATGAAGCGCTTTATGAATACAACAAAGTAAACGCACTTAACCCGGAGCATTTGGAAGCTCGTATAAAAGTAGCTAAAGTTTATTCTAAAAAAGGATTTGTTTCTAAGGCCCTTGATGAGCTTAGAAAACTTAAAAACGAAAACCCTGGATTTACACCAGCTAGAATTGCTTTGGGGATATTATTTTATGGTAATGGGAAAGTATTAGAGGCTCAAAATGAATGGAGAAATGTATTGGTCAAAGACCCTTACAATTCAGAGGCGAAAATGTATTTGAATTTATCTGAGACGGCTACGGAGACTTCGGTTCTTTAAGTAGAATATTTAAAGAACTGTTAATTCTTTTTTATTTCTTCACTTCTAACAAATGCCCCAATAATGTTTTCTTTCGGAACAAGTGCCCAACGAAATTTTTTTTCATCAGGAGCTTCGTCCATTAGGAAAATATAATTGAGAGGAACTTCAGAAAAAAAGAAACCTTGCTTATTATTACGAGACATCTTTATTGTAAACTTCGTTTTGTTATCAAGCTTTTCATTTTCTTTTACCACTGGGTATTGGGATAAATAATGATTGTCTGGGATGGATAGATCAAAGATTCCCGCATCACCAATTCTTATTTTATTATTTTGTATATCAATTTTTGCTCCCGGAATTCCAATAATTGGAGAAATAAGAAGTAGTTTTTTTGAACCAGCATAGTAACCGATATTAATACCAGATTTAAGAGATTCGATTTTTTGAAAAAATAAATTTTTATTTCCAAATTGTATTTTTATTAAATCATTGGTTTGGGCAAAAGTGTTCAGTGACAACATTGAACACAGAAAAAGGGGGAGTATAAAAATAATTTTCATTTTAAAGCGTTCAGATAAAGAAATAGTATAATTCAATAGTCTTTTTACATATTGAAAAACTAAATCAGTTTAATAAAATAATACGTTGGTTCAATTACTCAATATTATATCAATAATTTTGTATTAAGCTTCTAATTCAGCGTTTTCATGATCAACAACTTTTTCTTCGGTAATTGTGATTTCATGATAGTCAGAACTTACGTCAACTGCTTCAACTCTAGTTCTGGTTCTTTTGCTGTCGTCAGAAGAGTAGTTAACAATGTATTTTTTAAGATCAGCATACATTGGTCTTCTAACTTCTAATTTGTTGTCTTGAAGAACGATTTGTCTGGCAATTTTAGTCCTGTTGTTAATTACAACTGGAGCCTTTAAATTAGCAGACATCTCTGTGACTTGTTTTGGTATGGTCAGCACAGTATAGATACAAGCATCTTGTAAATTATCAAGTGAAATACTGTTTAATTCAGCCGGAAGCAGCTTGACCGTGTAATTGGGATCAAAAATTTTAGGTTCAATTATTGGAAATGCTACTGCTTTGTCTTCAGTTGATTGAAGCCACAAAATTAATGTCTGGTCACCTGGGTCAACTACAAAAAATCTTTTAAGATTTTCAAAACCTAAAATACCATCTTTAAATGTTATAATATCTTTTTTTTCTACTTCTAAAATCCCAAATCGCGTTGTGTTTATCTTCACAGATTTCCTCCTAAAAAAGGGGTAGACGACCCTCTCAACGATTGTAGCAGTGAGTATTATAAAAGGGCAAGTGGGAAATTATTACTTATTTAGCTCTTCAGTTAAATTTTGGATATCAGTCAAATCAGCTTCTGAAGCTTCAGTGTTCTGATCTTGAATAGCCTTATAGACTTCCTCTCTGTGAATTTTTGTTTCTTTGGGAGCTTTGATACCGAGACGGACCTGTTTTCCTTTGATCTGAACCACCACAATTTTTATGTGATCATCGATAGCAATACTTTCTCCCAGCTTC
>Ga0208957_1000409_pt1 | contig 36695 bp, 40 predicted proteins | sample RifOxyA1_FD_184029 | JGI IMG/M metagenome (GOLD analysis project Ga0208957, IMG submission 184029) | Groundwater microbial communities from Rifle, Colorado - Rifle Oxygen_injection A1 (SPAdes) | ecosystem: Environmental > Aquatic > Deep subsurface > Groundwater | place: Rifle, Colorado, United... | reverse complement strand
ATATTCTTGGTAAGCTTTGCAGGCAATAAAAAAATACCTGCAACAGTTTTATTCAAAGCTCTTGGCTATACAAAAGATTCTAGCATTCCAAGTTTAATTGGAATAGATGATGAAGATATTATGATTAACATAATCAACGGTGCTGAGGTAAAAAACGAAGAAGAGGGACAAGAAGTAATTGCAAAAGAAATGGCAATGCTTATCCCAAGAGAGCAAAAACTCCAAAAAGTTCAATACATAATTAATAATTTGTTATTGCCGCACATTGGTATGAAATCAGAAGACAGAACAAGAAAGGCAATATTTATTGGCAGAATGATAAAGAAACTTTTACTTTTGAAACAAGGAAAAATACAGGCCGATGACAAAGATCATTATATGAATAAGAGAGTAAGAATGGCAGGCGATTTGCTTGAAGATTTATTCCGTGCAAATTTGAAAGTACTTGTCGGAGATATGCTTTACATTTTTCAAAGAGGCGTACGAAGAGGGAAAGTTCTTACAATTCCAAGTATAGTTAGAACCAAATTGCCAACTCAGAGAGTAAAAAGTGCATTAGCAACTGGAAATTGGACAGGTAACAGACAGGGAGTAAGTCAAAGATTGGAAAGAGACAACGCTTTAGCAACATTATCTCACTTACAAAGAGTTTCAAGTCTTTTAGAAGCTACAAGAGAATCATTTGAAGCAAGACAATTGCACCCTACGCATTGGGGAAGACTTTGTCCACTTGAATCTCCAGAAGGAAAGCAAATAGGTTTAAGAAAAAATCTTGCACTACTTGCAACAATTACGCCAGAATTAAAAGAGGAGAATATTTCTGATAATTTCCAAACACTACAACATTTAGGATTAAGGAGGATTGAATAATGACAGACGTGTTTTTTAATGGTATGTTTTCGGGATACGTCGACGATGCACAAAAATTTGTTGAAAGCGTAAAGCAAACAAGAAGAGAAGGAAAATTATCTCGCCACCTAAATATAAGATATGAAGTTAATCAAGATGCAATTTATATCGCTCTGGATAGAAATAGAGTAACAAGACCACTTATTGTTGTAAAAAATAAAATGTCTATGCTTACGAAAGATAAAGTTGATGCAATAAAGAGCAGGAGCATTACTTGGAATACTCTTGTTGACCAAGGCGTAATTGAATATCTTGATGCGATGGAAGAGGAAGATGCTCTTGTCGCACTTAACGAAAACGATTTGACAGATAAACACACTCATATGGAAGTAAATCCAGTTACAATTTTTGGTATTGGGACTTCTATGGTACCATATGCAAATTTCAATCAGTCATCTAGACTTAATAGAGGTCAAAAAACACAAAAACAAGCTATGGGATGTTATACTTTGAATTACTTAAATAGAATGGATACAGCTCTTGATTTATTGCACTATCCGCAGTCGCCGATCGTAAGAAGTTTCTCGCAAAATATGATTGGAGAAGAACGCTCAGCAGGACAGAATATAGTAATTGCAATAATAAATTATGACGGTTATAATATGTCTGATGCTTTAGTATTAAATAGAGCATCTGTCGAACGAGGATTGGGACGCTCAACGCATTTTAGACCTTATATAACTGAGAAATTAAGATATCCGGGCGGACAAATCGATGATATTAAAATACCAGATAAAGATATTCAAGGTTTTACAGTAGAACGTGATTACAGACTTCTTAACGAAGATGGAATAATTTATCCAGAAGCTGTTATCAAAGGCGGAGATGTACTTATTGGAAAAACTTCGCCGCCAAGATTCCTTGGTAAACTTGAAGTATTTAGCTCAGCCGCAAATATCAGAAAAGATACATCTGTAAGAACGAGATATGGTGAAGATGGAATAGTAAGCAAAGTCGTAATCACAGAAAATGAAGATGGCAGTAATTTGATAAAAATTGATGTAAGAGACAGCAGAGCACCAGAAATCGGAGATAAATTTTCATCTCGTCACGGACAGAAAGGAATAGTCGGTGCAATAGTTCCGCCGCAAGATTTACCTTTCACAGCAAGCGGAATAGTTCCAGATGTAATTTTCTCACCTAACGGTCTTCCAAAGAGAATGACAGTTGCACAATTAATTGAAGCACTCGGTGGAAAAGTTGGAGCATTAGCAGGAAGAAAAATTGACGGCACACCTTTCCAGAGTGAAAGTTCAAAGAGTTTGAGAGAACAATTATTAGAATTAGGATTTAGAGATGACGGAACAGAAACTATGTATGACGGACGAACAGGCAGACAATATACTGCAAAAATATTTGTTGGAAATATGTATTACTTAAGATTAAAGCACCAAGTTGCAGATAAAATACAAGCAAGAGCAAGAGGTCCGGTTACACTTCTTACAAGACAGCCGACCGAAGGTAAGGCGAAGGAAGGCGGTTTAAGACTTGGAGAAATGGAGAAAGATAGTTTTGTAGCTCACGGAGCATCTTTGCTTATGAAAGAACGTTTTGATTCCGACAAAGCTATAATTTGGATTTGCGGCAAATGCGGAGACAGCGCAGTCCACGATGCTTATAGAAATAAAGCTTATTGTTTATGTGGAGAAAAAGTAAATATTCATCCAATCGAAATGTCTTATGCTTTCAAATTATTCCTTGATGAGCTGAAGAGCTTACACTTAAAACCTAAATTAGGTTTGGGAGATGTATACTAATGAAAAATTTGAAAATTTTTCAACTGACACAAAGAAAATCTATAGATTTTCTAGTTTTGAAAAGCAACAGCTTTTCAACAAATCTGGAGGATTTCTCATAATGGACGAAGCAAATACAATTGTAACAAAAAGAATTGATAGCATATCTTTTGGAGTTGTATCTCCAGCTGCAATAAAGAAAGTTGCTACTGTTACAATTGCAAGTCCGGAACTTTATGATGCAGATGGTTATCCAGTAGAAAAAGGACTTATGGATTTGAGTATGGGCGTAATTGATCCCGGCTTAAGATGTAAGACTTGCGGCGGACGATTAAGAAGCTGTCCAGGACACTTCGGTAATATACAATTAGCAAAACCCATAATGCATGCAGTTTATGCCGGCGAAGTTCATAATGTTTTGAAAGCATTTTGCGGTGCTTGTGGACGAATAAAACTTCCAGAAGATAAAATAAACTTATTCAAAAGCAGAGTAAAAAATGCAAGACGTGTTGGTAATACTGATACAATAAACTCTGTAAAATCTGCTGTTCTTGTACAAGTTAAAAAACAAAAAAAGTGCCCACATTGCAGTGAAAAACAAGTCACTATAAAACTTGAAAAGCCAACAACATTCAGCGAAGGCGATAAGCGGCTTTGGCCAAATGAAATTAGAGAGAGATTTGAAAAGATTCCAGATGAAGATCTAACAGTAATAGGAATGGAACCGCAGGTTTCAAGACCTGAATGGATGATAATTACCTTACTTTTAGTTCCGCCAATAACAATGAGACCATCTATAACGCTTGTAACTGGGGAGAGGAGCGAAGATGATTTGACTCATAAATTATCCGATATAGTAAGAGTCAATCAAAGATTATTTGAAAATATAAATGCTGGAGCTCCGCAAGTTATTATAGAAGATTTATGGGATTTGCTTCAGTATCACATTACGACATACTTTGATAATTCTATCTCGCAGATTCCACCCGCAAGACATAAATCAAATAGACCTTTGAAAACTTTAGCAGAAAGACTTAAGGGAAAAGAAGGACGTTTTAGATATAATCTTGCTGGAAAGAGAGTAAACTTCTGCGCACGTTCTGTAATTTCGCCAGATCCATTCATAAATATAGATGAAGTCGGAGTGCCAGTAACAGTTGCACAGGATTTAACAATTCCGGAAAGAGTAACAGAATGGAATTCAGACTGGTTGAAGGTATTTATCAAAAACAATGAAACTTATCCGGGCGCACGTTATGTAATTACGGAAGAAGGAAAGAGAAAGAAAATAACTGATGATACTAAAGAACAAATTTTAGAAGAGCTCACTCCAGGATGGATCGTTGAAAGACATTTACTTGAGGGCGATGTAGTCTTATTTAATAGACAGCCAAGTCTGCATAGATTATCTTTAATGGGACATAAAGTAAGGTTACTTTCAGGAAAAACATTTAGAATAAATCCATCTGTCACGCGGCCGTATAATGCAGACTTTGACGGAGACGAAATGAATTTGCACGTACCGCAAACAGAAGAAGCAAGATCTGAAGCAGAAAATCTTTTGCTAATTGATAAACATATTATAACTCCGCGATATGGTTTAAGTATAATTGGAGAAGTTGAAGATTCATTAATAGGAATATATCTTTTGACACGCGGAGATATGAATCTTACGAGAGAGCAAGCAAGTTCTTTAGCAATTTCAGCAGGAATAGAAGTTGACCTGCCAAAATCAGCAGAAAAAGAAATGTGGAACGGCAGACAAATATTTAGTATGCTTTTACCAAAAAATTTCAATTTTGAACTTGATAAAGTTGTAATTAAAAACGGCGAACTTATCGATGGCGCTATTTTGGAAAAGTTTATCGGACCAGAATCTGGAATATTGATACAAAGATTGAATAACGAATATGGATGTGAAGCTGCAAAAGATTTCATAAATATGGCAAATAGGCTCGGACTTGAAGTAGTGAAAGATAGAGCCTACACGATGTCATTTTCAGATTTAGATTTACCTGGAGCAGTATCAGAAAAAATAAAATCTGCAATAGAAGAAGGCGAAGCTGAAGTATTTGATGTACTTAAGAAACGCCAGGAAGATAAAATTGCCCCAATACCTGGAAAATCTGTTGAAGAAACTGCAGAAGCTAAAATTCTCTATGCCCTTAATAAAGCAAGAGAAACTGTTGGAAATTTATTGAAGAAAGATGCAAACGAAGAAAATAATCTCGTACTTTTATCAAAATGTGGTATGGCAGGTATGCTTAATTTATCTTTGATGTCAGGTTTTGCAGGACAAATGTCTCTACGAGGAGAGAGAATTCACATTGGTTATACCAATAGAACGCTGTCTTTATTTGAAAAAGGCGATTTAAGTGCAAGAGCCCGAGGTTTTGTACGAAGAGGTTTTGCAGAAGGTATGGATCCGATAGAGACATTCTTTAATGCAATTGTAGGACGAGACAGCCTTATGGATACTGCTATGAGAACGCCTAAATCTGGATATATGCAGAGACGTTTGATTAATGCGCTTCAAGATTTAAGAGTAAATTATGATGCAACTATAAGAGATGCAAATCAAAGAATTGTACAATTCGAATTTGGAAACGACAGCATAGACGTATCAAAATCAGATGAAGGAGGTTTAAATGTCAAATCACTCTTGGTTGAAAAGTAATCTGCCTGAAAAAATAATTGAAGAAATCGAACAATTAGCAAAAGCGAAAAAATTGTCCGCTGCAAAGAAAGAAGAATTAATAGAAAGGGTCAAAATAAGATATTCGCAAATGCAGTTAGAGCCTGGCGAGGCAATTGGTATAGTTTCAGCGCAATCTATTGGTGAACCCGGTACACAGATGACTATGAGAACTTTCCACTTCGTAGGAGTTTCCGCTCTTAATGTTACTCTTGGACTGCCAAGAATTATTGAAATACTAGATGTAAGAAAAGAACCTAAGACACCTTCTATGATGATTGCTTTAAAATCTAGCCACAATAGAAGCAGAGAAGCTGCCGAAGCAGTCGCAAATAAGATTACAGAAGTTGAAGTTTCAAAAGTTATTAAAGAAATAAATTTAGATTTAATTAAACAAGAAATAATTTTGGTTTTAGATAGTGAAGAAGCAAGAAAATACAGCTCAACACCTACACAAATTTACGATAATTTACTTCCTCTGCTTAAAGGCAATGAAGTTTCAAAAGACGGCACAAGAATAATAGTAAAACCAAAAGAGTCTGACATAAAGAAACTCTACAAATTAAAAGAAAAAATAAAAGGTCTGATAATTTCAGGTATCAAAGGCATTACTCACGCTCTTCCAGTTGTAAGGGAAGAAGGCGAAAATAAAACATATGTCGTACAGACATTCGGCTCAAATTTGAAAGGAGTTTTTGAACTTGATGAAGTTGATTATACAAAAACAACAACAAATAATCTTTACGAAATAACAAAAGTTTTTGGAATTGAAGCAGCAAGACAGGCAATAATTAACGAATTGATATCTGTTCTTGAAGAACAGGGAATGCCAGTAGATATTAGACATATTTTGCTTGTTGCAGATTTGATGTGCGTTTCAGGATATTTACTCGGAGTTACAAGACACGGAGTAACATCGCAGAAGAGTTCAGTACTTGCAAGAGCTAGCTTTGAAATCCCACTACAGCATTTGATTTATGCAAGCGTAATTGGTGAAACTGATAAACTTGACAGCGTAGTTGAAAATATAATGGTAAATCAGCCAATACCTGTTGGAACCGGAATGCCAGATTTGATTGTAAAAATGGACAAAACTATGCAATCTAAGCGAAGCTTAGATATACCTCGCATCAAAGATGCTACAGAAAGTACTAAAAAGCCCGCTGTACCAAAAGATATAGAGGTGAAGGCTTGAACCAAAACGAAGAACTAAAAAATTTACAGCGCGCTGCAAAAGACCAAAATTTAATTATAGGTTCAAAAACTATTAAATATTCTTTGTTAGCAAAAGAAATTGATAGTGTTTTTGTTTCAAAAAGTTTTCATACACAAAAAACCGATTTAGCAAATCTTTTAAGTAAGGCAGGTATTAAAGTAAACACTACGGATATGACAAATTATGAGCTGGCAAATCACTGCAAAAAAACATTTCCTGTATCAATAGTTGCGGTCAAATCGCAGAAACAATAATGGTGCTATTAAAATACGATTTGGAGGTTTTGGGGTATATGAATTACTTTGCAAGAGTTACTAAATTAAATCCTAAAGATTGTTTCTTGAGTGGTGAGTCGATTATTTTTGTAGCTCCGGAAGGTAAAGCTGGTTTAGCAATAGGAAAAAACGGCCAAAACGTTATCGTACTTAAAGATAAGTTAAGGAAGCAAATCAAAATAGTTGAATTTTCAAATGCTGCCGAAAAATTAATAGAAAATTATGTTTTTCCAGTTAAACCAATTTCAGTAAATTTGTTAGAGAGAGATGGCAAAAGAATAGTTGAAATAAGATTCAAATATCCAAGAGACAGGCAAACTTTGCTTGCTAATACGCAGACAAAATTAAAACAGCTTAAAACTATAGTTAGTAGGTACCATCCAGAAATAGAAGATTTGAGAGTTCTCCAGTAAATGTATCTAACAAATTAGTAAGGCAAAGCTGAAAGAGTTCAGCTAGTTTCGCTCATATAAAAAAATACAAATGAGCAAGGCTTATAAATAGTCTAAAAGTCATTTTACATACTTAAAATGAGCAAGACAGAGCTGAATGATTTCAGCTAATCTCACTCATAAAAAGAGAATACAAATGAGTAAGACAGAGCTAAACTCTTGTTTAGCGAGTCTCGCTCATAACAGGGAAATACAAATGAGCAAGAAGAGTAGAGGTATGTTTGCTGGAAAGAAGCTAAAAAAGCGACGTTCTAAATTTAGATGGAATAATAAATATTTTGTAAAGAGAATTCTAAAACTAAAGGAAAAAGTAGATCCATTAGAAGGTGCGCCGCAAGCTAAAGGCATAGTTCTTTCAAAAAGACAGGTAGAAGCTAAGCAGCCAAATTCTGGCATGAGAAAGTGCGTTAGAGTTCAACTTACTAAAAATGGAAAGCAGGTAACTGCTTTTGCCCCAAGAGATAAAGCCATCACATTCATCAATGAACACGATGAAGTTATTGTTCAAGGAATTGGCGGAAAGCAAGGAGGCCCAAAAGGAGATCTTGCTGGAGTTAAATGGGAAGTAATAAAAGTAAATAAACAAGTTCTTAGATCACTTGTAAAAGGAAAGGTAGAGAAGATAATTGGACGTTAAAATGGATAATAATTTAAAATTGTTCGGATTGTGGGATACTAATGTCGGAGTTTTAGATATTGGTTTGAAACCATATATTAATTTGTCATTTATGCAAGTTCCTTATTCTGCCGGCCGAAATATAAAAAAGCAATTCTGGAAATCTAAGAAATCTATTGTCGAAAGATTGATAGGAAAATTAATGATTACTGGACATAAGGGAAAGAAACACTACTGGACATCTGGTATACAGACAGGACAAATTAATACACAATACAAAATTGTCAAAAAAACTTTTGAAATAATTGAAAAGAAAACTCAAAAAAATCCATTAGAAGTTTTTGTGAGAGCACTTGAAAAAGGCTCGCCAACTGAAGGTATTGCTTCGATCGAATATGGTGGAGTACGATATCACAAATCTGCAGATTTGTCGCCGCAAAGAAGAATTGATTTAGCTTTGAGATGGATGACACAAGGCGCTTTCCAAAAGTCAAGAAAAAATAAAAAAAGAATTTGGGATGCACTTGCAGAAGAAATAATCGCAGCATCTGAAGGTGATGCGAAATCTAATACAGTAGCAAAAGGAGTTGAGCTTCAGAGACAAGCTCAAGCAAGTAGATAAATAAAATGGTAAAGCAAAATTCGATGATAGAACTAGTAAATCTTGCTAACCACTTTATTCACAGAGGTTCATAAAATGGTAAGACTAAAATTAACGATAAAAGATGCAATTTTAGCCGACCACTTTATTCACAGAGGTTCATAAAATGGTTAAAACAAAAAATATACGAATAGTAATTGCAGATTCAAAACTAAAAAGAACTTTCAAGAAAGAACTTGAAGGTGCTGACAAAGATCAATTATACAACAAAAAAATTGGTGACAAATTCAGAGGAGAAGTTGTAGGATTAACTGGATTTGAATTTGAAATAACTGGCGGTTCTGACCACTCAGGTTTCCCAATGGCAAAACAAGTTGAGGCTGCTGGAAGAGTAAAGCTTCTTTTATCAAATGGTTTTGGACATAAAGCTAAAAGGGGCTTTAGAAGTGTAAGACAAAAGAAAGGTGTAGCTGGCAATACAATTAGCGAAAGAACAACTCAAGTCAACTGCAAAATAATAAAATGGGGCAGTATAGATTTGATGGAGCATTTTGGTATAAAACCTAAAGAAGTTAAAGCAGAAGCTGTTGCCGAAGAAATAAAAACAACCGCCTAAAGTCCCCAAGTTTTGTGAGTTTTACGTTTTATTTCTGCAATTTCTTTCATCAATTTGATTTCGTCTGTACTTAGTAATTCTTTTTTATCTTTAATCGCCCTAAAGTTTGATTCACTCATAGCACTGAATAGCACTTCTTTCTCGTGTATTTGTCTTCCCACTATAACATTAGAAATTGCTACAGCTGCCTCCTGTCCGGTTTTTAGTTCTTTTACTTTTGCACCTTCAAGCTCAATGGATTTTATTTCTCCGAATTCGTGGCCTTCCGAATCCATAAGTTTTCCGCCAGTTTTTAATTTGCCAGTAAGCATAACTATTCCGACTATCGCCGGCTTGGAAATCCTGAAAGTATGATTTGGCAAAATCCTAAATTTAGCCGGCCAGTTAAGACTCTCAACTGTTTTCAAATGCTTCGCCTGTTTTTTACTCATTACTAATTCTTCATAATCATCAATCAAATGATAAATTACATTTTTGGAAATAACAATTATTTTTTCTTTATCAGCTAATTCTGCAGCATCTGAATCTAATTTAACGTTGAATGCTAAAATTGCGGTGTGTATTTCATCGCGCTCACGGGATGCAATAGCTTCCATAATATCTTTTTTATTTATATCACCAATTTCAGCTTTCAAAATAGGAAATTGTTTCTTCCTTAAAATTTCTGCGATAGCTTCAAGACTGCCAAGAGTATCTGTTTTCAAAATAGCACCGGAATTCTGCGTTTCAATGTGGCTGCTCTCTAATTCAGCAGTAATAAAATTGACAGCAAGCTCTTCTTCTTCGTCGGTTCTCGCGCTTTGCAGCGGCGAACCCGCTACTGATTTGTCCAAATCGTGCGCAACTATTCTTACACCCGTAGCAGCACTGACTTCCTGTAAATGCGTCCATTTGTCTCTGGAAGCTACTCTTATTTCAGCTAATGGTGCGGGTTTTAACAGCGCTTTAATTTTTGTACGAATGATTTCGCGTTTTCCGCCTAGAACTAATGTATCGTTTACCTTAAGCGTTCCGTCATATATTATAGCATCGGCCGTTACGCCCAGCCCTTGAACTTCTTTTATTTCTAAAATAGAGCCTTTTGCAACTCCAGTTAGTTCCGTTCTTAAGTTTTCTTCCAAAAATTTTTGACTTAAACCAGTTAACAGTGCAAGAAGTTCTGGCAGCCCCTCACCTGTTTTAGCAGATACAGGAACAATAGAAATAGTTTTTCTGTAGTCATCAACTTTATTATATAAATGAGAATTAAAACCCTGTTCAGACATCTGCCCCATTAAGTTATAAAATAATTTGTCAAAATAATCTTTGACATCCTGAGTTTGCATTTCATAATTTTTAATAAATACTTTATCATGCATTTTCCAGTTTCGTACTAAATCAATTTTATTCGCTGCAACTACGAATGGCACTTTGAACGTTTTCAAAATATCTATAGCTTCTTTAGTTTGGGGCTGTACGCCTTGAGTAATATCAATTACAACTATTGCTAAATCAGCTACACTTCCGCCTCTCTTTCTTAGATTAGTAAACGCTTCGTGACCCGGAGTATCTATAAATAAAAGTCCAGGAATAGTAAATTTGAGTTTGAATTTCTCTAATAAATCACCACAGATTTTTTGAAGTGTGCTGAGGGGAACTTCAGTAGCGCCAATGTGCTGTGTTATTCTGCCAGCTTCTTTATCAGCAACGGTAGTGCCTCTAATGTAATCAAGTACCGAAGTCTTGCCGTGGTCTACGTGACCTAAAACCGTTATAATTGGTTGGCGTAGCATAGTAGAACTCTAAAGTCTGGTTTTTTAAAACCTCGCTCTTATTGTTTTAGAATTTCAGCTAAACCAGATATTTATTTCGTGCTTTGCTTCGTCAACTGTTCCGGAAGCGTGAATAATATTCTTAACAGAGCGCTGTTCTTTATCGGCAAGATCATAAGAGTCAGTTGAAAAATCTCCACGAATGGTGCCAGGACCAGAGGATTTTGGTTCTGTTGCTCCGACTAATTTTCTTACAACTGAAACTGCGTGATTACCCCTCAAAACCATTGCAACAACTTTTCCAGAACTTAAACTTTGTTTTAACCAAGATTGAACTCTTTTAGCAATTTCCAAATCTGTCTCCGTCATTTTGATGCCTTTAGAAGCCATTGCTTCTCTTGTTTTGGAAGCCAAATTTTTAACCCAATCATCAGTAAGAACATAATGTCTCTCAAGTAATTCTTCTGTCGGATTAATAGTTTTAATATCGACTAAGTCTAAACCCGCTTTCTCAAATCTAGAAATTATTTCTCCAGTAAGCTTTTTTTCTACACCATCAGGTTTTATCAAAACGAGCGTATGTTCCATAAATTAATGGAAAATCTCAGTTTTAAAAATGTAACTAATTATATAAATACTATAAGCCTAAAAATTGGTGGCTATGCGCAATCTTAAGGACTATAATAACAGAAAGGAGGAATTGGAAGAGTATATCACCAATTACGAAGAATGGCGCAAGAATTTTTACGAACTGAAATTCCGAAATCCATCTAAATATAAAGATTATATTACTCAGCACGTAGGTGACAAATCGGTTAGAGAGTGGATAAAACAAAGAGAAATTAAAATAAATGATTTTAAAGAAGAACTTGAAAATATTAAAGAAGAAATAAAAAGGTTTGATTATGTCCAGCCATTAATAATTATAGCCATTATTGTCGCCGTAGTAATTCTTATAGGAACTATAGCTATAACAACTCCAACTGGTTTTGCGGTCTCAACAAGAAGTGTAGCTGATGAAGTTTTCATTAATGTTCCTGCTGATGAAGAAATAATAGTAGAACATTTAGTTTTTAACAGCGGATTAAAATCGTGCAGCAATTTAGATGTATCTGTAGATGGACGACAAGTAGATTATTCAGTAGTACACGCGAATTACGATGATGATGGATGCAAAGAAGCTTATTTAGTATTTAATAACGTTAATTATAATATTAAAAATTCGAGATATAGGGTGAGTTCATATGAAGTTTAACATACATTATTCCGAGGAGAGTTTTGAAAGGTATATGTCTAGACGGACAATACCGCGCATAATAACCAAAACTGAGAATATAGTTTTACTAGCTATTATGCGTCTTAAAATTAATACCGATAAGATATCGCAGTTTACAGTTAAGTTTAGACACGGCAGAGTAGAAGGTTATTCTAATTTATTTAGATATCCTAGAACTAAAGAAGTTGAATTGACACTAAATTTACATTTTATTGAAAAATCCAGCAAAAAAGCAGTTGAAAATATAATCTATCACGAGCTCGGACATTTACGCGATATGCTTGATCCGAGATATAACTATAAGCCGACTCAGATTGACAAAATGTCAGAAGAAGCATTCAAAAAATTTGTAACTATTTGGAATATTAATATAGATTCGAGACTCAATAATAAGGGGCTGCCATCAGCTGTACGTGGTAGAAAAGAAGACATAAGATATTTTCACATACCTCACGAAATGGTAAAAAAAATCTGGAATAAATTTGTAAATTTCTCTGAAATGGTAGAATTAGCTAGAAAATTATAAATACGCAAATTCGTCTCTTTATATCTTAATGGCTACTAAATTAAAGAGAAGCTTAGGTCTATTTGAAACTACACTTTATGGCGTAGGTGTTGTATTAGGCGCAGGTGTTTATGTTTTGATAGGAAAGGCCGCAGGCTTGGCAGGCAATTCACTTTGGGCCGCTTTTGCAATTGGCGCATTTATCGCAACCTTTACAGGATTAAGTTATGCTGAATTAAGTTCAATGTTTCAAAAAGCAAGTGGAGAACATTATTATGCTCAAAAGGCATTCAATAATCACATAGCTTTCTTAGTTGGCTGGCTAATAGTTATCGGTGGAATTATAGCTTCGGCAACCGTAGCTTTGGGTTTTGCAGGATATTTCAATGCGTTATTTAACACACCTATAATTTTAACAGCAATTGCATCAATATTAATTTTAACAATTATTAATTTTTGGGGAATAAAAGAAGCAACTTGGTTCGGTATTATTGCTACAATTATAGAATTAGTTGGACTTCTTATAATTATAGCACTTGGTTTTACTTTTTTTGGCGATGTAAATATTTTGGAATTACCGCCAACAGGTTTTCGGGGTTTAATTTCAGGGGCAGCATTAATTTTCTTTGCATTTTTAGGATTTGAAGGCGTAGTTAGACTTAGCGAAGAAACAAAAAACCCTAAAAAAGTAATTCCTAAAGCGCTAATATTATCAATTATAATAACAACAATAATTTATATCTTGGTAGCTATATCTGCAGTTAGCGTATTGGGCTGGGAAAGATTGGCTATGAGTAATGCACCTTTAGCTGATGTCGCAGCAGCAGCTTTTGGCTCTAAAGCATTTTTTCTTTTATCCGTAATGGCTTTATTCGCAACATTAAGTACAGTTTTATTTACTCTTATATCGACTTCGAGAATGATTTATGGTATGGCGAGCGATGGTGCTCTGCCAGCTATTTGCAAGCAAGTTCACAAAGCTACAAAAACTCCTTGGATGGCAGTTACAATTGTCGGATTGCTGTCAGTTGGATTTATTTTACTAGGAGATATAGTTAAAGTAGCATCTTTGACAGATTTTGCTTTATTTGGTACTTTTGCAATTGTAAATCTAAGTTTAATAGCGCTAAGATATAAAGATAAAAAAATAAAACGTGGTTTTAAATCGCCTATAAATGTGGGGAATTTTCCAGTTTTGGCAGCTTTGGGCGCTGCAGCAAGTATATTTATGATATTGCAGTTTGAATATTATATTATATTAGGAGGAATAGTTATTACCCTGGCTGGTTTTGGTATTTATTATTTAGTTAACTTTGGTAAAACAAAGAAAATTAATCCAAAACATAACTATAATATTCATAGGATACATCACTTAAAGGTAAAATGATAAAGCAAAATCTAATTAGAAAATACAGATTTGCTGATCATTTTAATCATATGAGGTTCATAAGATGATAAAGCAAAATCTAATTAGAAAATACAGATTTGCTGATCATTTTAATCATATGAGGTTCACAAAATGATAAAGCAAAATCTAATTATAAAATACAGATTTGCTAATCATTTTAATCATATGAGGTTCATAAAATGAAATTTGAAAATTTAATGGCAACGATTTTGTATGTGATATTACTCATAGTAATCGTAGCTGTAGTTGCCCAACATTTGGTAAGAGCACCTGCAACAACAGATATATCGCAGCCCGAAAGGGAATTTGAAATTAAATTTCCACAGCAAGAAATACAAGTGGAACAAGAATTTTATCCTGCGCCTAAAGATAAACCAGATTACATTAAAGGTTTTATAATAGACCCTTATGAACGCCCAGATTACAAAAAAGATATAGCAGTCGCTAAGAATGCAAGTGCAAATTTAATAGTTATAACATTACATTTAGAACTAGGTGCAAATCAGACTCCGGAAATTCCAAATGAGTTATATTTCGACTGGAAAACATACGCTATCGATATAGTTAATGAGGCTCATAAGAATGGCTTACACACAGAACTTAGAACTATTAGTGTTCCGGGAACGAGATTAGCGCCTTTGTCCGATTATGATAATCATATTTCAAAGAGCAAGAAATTATTTACTGAACTAGCAAAATTTGCAGATGAATACCAGTTTTATCAATTTACACTTTATGAGCAAATAGACAGCGAATTTAATTTTGGTGCGTATAAAACTTCTGAAATAAATAGAGCTATAGAAAATATAACTATAGAATCTATTAAGCCATACTATGGTGGAAGAATTGGTGCGGGATTTACGCACGAGAAATTTGTAAAGAATAGAGATTATTACGAAGTGGGAGATTTAGATTATATTTTAGTTAGTGTTTATCCAGCCACAGATACTTTGCCAAGCTATCATCCATTAATTAAAGATTACATAGAACGGGCGCGGTTGGTTGCATCTGCTTTTGGTGTAAAGGATATAATTCTTGGTGATTTTGGAGTAAATACCGACCCTTCGCCGCCACACTATACGTCTTTGAAAGTAACACAGCAAATAGAAAGTGAGTTTTATCAGGAAGTTTTTGATAGATATGAAAATGAAGTTGAAGGAATAACTATTCGTTATAGTACTGAAATGTACGGAATAAAAGACCATTCTGCTTTGGAAGTTGTTTCAGAAAATTTTAATCAATGAAATTAATTGTTATTTGCAATAAAAATACAGCAAGCGTTAATATTGGAAAAGCTTTGAAAAGTAATTATGCTGAGCTACCAGAGTCCGCTACTATACTAGAATTAGATGCAAATGTTTTGGATTTGGACAAATATAAGAAAAAGTTTGACGGGCTTAAGCCCGAAATAATAATAGTATTATCAAGCCACGCATCAAAAGCAAATGTAGATTCATTTAGTATCCATCCAACTGGAAATTTTGATACGAATGATTTAGGAGGAAATAAAAAAGAACTTTCAATCGCTCCGGCATTGTATCTTCGTACTGGTTTAATAGACATACATAAGCACGCAAAAAGACGCGGATGTATGGAATATCAAATTACAATTGAAGCTACACACCACAGTCCTACTTTTAATCATCCAATAATTTTTGTTGAAATAGGTTCAAATAAAAACGCTTGGAATGACAAACTCGCTGCAGATGTTTTGGCAGATGTAGTTTATGATTTAATTGCAAAAACTGCCAGAGCGAAAGGTATTAGCGCAATTGGTTTAGGAGGTAATCATTACTCGCCAAAATTTCAAAAAATGATTGAAACACAAAACTATGCATTTGGACATATATGTCCAAAACATAAACTCGATAGTTTAGATGATAAAATGATATTAGAAATGATTAGCAAAACTATTCCAAAGCCCGAGCAGGCCGTTTTAGACTGGAAAGGTATGAACAGCTCTCAAAGAAAAAAGATAATAGATATGTTAGAGCGGAATGGAATCAATTGGGTGCGGACTTAATGCTTCATTTATAGCATCTTGTAAAGCAGATTTATCTAATAATCCATCTCTTATAAGTCTTTTACCTTTTTTTGTTAAATTTATAATTTTTTCACTCTCAGATAATATTTCTATTAAACCTGTTTCTTCTAACCGACCTAACATTGAACGTATAAGCTCATTCGTGGGATAACTATTGTTATCTTCCAAATCATCATCAAAATAATCTTCAAATCCAAATTCACTAAAATTGCTGTATCTGAAAGTAGCAGAAGCGTAATATAATGCTAAATGAAGTTCAGAAAAATACGCTGCTCCTTTTTTATGCATATAACTAAGAATAAATTTTTGAGTTACTCGTTCCTGATTTGCTACGTATAATCTAGTATCTCTAGATAGACTTAAGAGCATCTGTTTTTATTGTACGATTTAGTTTTAAACTTTGTTTTTTAGTAGCTTAACATATAAAAACCCAGAATTGTAGTCTATAATAGCTATATGACGAAACTAAAAAATAAAAAATTGAACAAGTTTTTGGAAAAAGCAGAGGATATTATAGATGTATTGATATTTCCAGCTACATTACTTTTAGCTTTTTTAATAATAGGACAATTTTTTCTTAATTTGGAAGATTATGAACCTTATGCGACCATAGCTGATTACTTTATTATTTCTTTATTTGTGGTTGATTTAGGATTCAAATGGCGCCATACCCATAATTTGAAAAAGTTTTTCAAATATTACTGGCTTGATATATTAGCAGTATTTCCGTTTTACTTATTGACAAGAACATATCTTGGATTTGCCCAATTTATAGGCGGAGCAGATGTACAGGAAGTCTTTCATACGATTGCCGGCCTGCGCGAAAGTCAGATAATTAAAGAGATTAAATTTCTAAGAACATTACGTGGTATAAAATTAGGGCAAAGAGTAATTAGACTTATAGCTTTAAGATTTAGAACAACGCACAACAAAATGTTAAGACGTTATGCAGCTAAGCAAAGAAAATATTTAAGAAAAAGATCTAAGCGCCAGTAAAATCATCAACTGATATTTGTAAATTCTCGCCTTCTTTCAAAATACCTTTCGCTTTTAGATATTCATTTGCGAATATCCAGAAAATAAGTCCGAGAGATTTTGCACCTTTATTGTTGCATGGAACTACTATGTCAATATTTTCAGTAGTGTTATTAGAATCACAAAGTCCGATTATTGGAATACCTATATTTAATCCATCTTTGACAGCATTTTTATCTGGAAATGGATCTACGACTAACATAATTTTTGGTTCAAAGAATGTATCTAAATTTGGATTTGTTATTGTACCAGCAGGATATCGTCCAGCGAAAACGTGCTTTACTCCTGTCGCTTTTGCAAAGGCTTTAACAGGTGCCCAGCCATTTTCTCGTCTTGAAATTACAACAATATTCTGAGTATCGTATTTTGCCAATTTTTCAGCAGCAGCTTTTAATCCATCATTTATCTTTTCTATATCGAGAACACATAAGCCATTTGGACTTATTTTGTAAATATATTTAGCCATATGTTTTGTTCTGAATTTTGTTCCTATATGTATGCCCGAAGAAATTAATTGGTCTAATGGTACTAAGGTTTGTTTTATATCTGTCTGCATTTGTTCCATCAGTCTTCCTCGATTTTAACTGGCTGCGGTCTTTTGATATTTATAGGCAATACCCCTGCTCTCAATTCTTCTTTCGCGATTGTTACTGTATTATATATGTCCTTAGGTCTTTTTATCAAAAGTGGTGCGCCCATAGAAATTTGCAAAGCTCTTGCACCTATAATTCGAGCAATCTCATATTTAGTAAATTTTTCCATATTCTTAACTTTATCCTTGGTTTAAAAGGCTTACTTTGAAGGAATAAGCTTCCGTAGTTTTTTACCTAATTCGACAGCTTTTTCCGTAAGTTCAATTACTTCTTCGGCTGTTAATGGTCCAGAACCGCCTTTTTGCATAGCAGATGCTGTTCCATCTTCAATTGTTGCTATCGATAGCCTTGCATCAACTTCTTTTTCTTCACGCATTGTTGCATCAACAAAAAGATTGCCGCTTAATTTTCCAAAAGTTGTAAGTACTGGTATTTTTTGAACCGGAAGTTTTGTTTTTGTTAGTTCTTTATGCAAAACTTTTTCTTCATCTTCGTCGTATTTTGGCAGCAATGTTGTTTTGAGAGCAGCTATTGCACCAAGGGCTCCTGCATCAAGTAAATTACCATCATCATTTATCGGATAAATATCTATAAAAACCATCCAAACTTTTTCTTTTGGTTTAATGCAAAGTTTATCTAAATCTATAGCGTGACATTCACGAATGCCTCTGTCAATTACTCTTGAGAGTTCAATAGAATCTTTACTTGGCGGACCAAATTCAAAACTTGGACTTGCTAATGGAAGTAATTCTGCATTTACCATTAAAACTCCGCTTTCGGGTGAATCTGGAAAAGGTACGCCAACGTCTAATTTAACTCCAACAAGAACTTCTGTCTTTCCTATTAGAACTCTTGCCGAACCGTTAGCCCGCGCTATAATACCAGTTTCTATTTTTATATCCCTGTAATCGAAAGGTTTTCTTCCATCCTCGCGTTTTCCTTTCGCGAGCAATTCTGTCATATATGGTTTTAACATTGCCATCTCAAATTCCTCTCCAATGATGACCAGCTAAACGCTGGCGTTTAAGCGCTGCCATCTTATTCAGTCTCCTGTTGAGTTTCAGTTGCATATTTTTTTTGCAAAGCTTTTTTCTGTATCTCGTATATTTCTTCGCAGGCTTTTATACTCATATCTATTAGTTTCTTTGATTCAGCTTTTGTAAGAATACCATCCATTTGCAATAAAGTTATTTCTTTTGTTCGTGGAAGAATTGCAATTGGCATATCTACTTCGCCAAAATTATCTTCCGGCTCGAACAAATCTAACATAAGCGTTCCATCTGCTTTTCCAGATGCGATTGAACAGACCAAATCTCTCATTTCTATTCCAGCATCAGCAAGTGCAACAGAAGCTGCATTTATTGCTGCAGTTCTTGTTCCCGCATTTGCATTTATAATCTCCATAATTACTGTTATCTCCATACCCGCATATCTTTCCATAAATATTGCTGGTGCCAACGCATCTGCAATTACTTTTGAAATTTCAGTACTTCTTCGATTTGGTCCTGGTCTGACTCTTTCTGATGTAGAAAATGATGCCATTCCGTAAACGCAATTTAGAAATGCCTGTTCTGTATCCAAATTTCTTCTTGGTAGAACTTCTTTTGGACCATATACAGAACATATAACTTTAGTTCCTCCTAAGGTAACTATAGCTGAACCGTCTGCATTTGGTATTACGCCAACTTCTATTTCCATTTCTCGCATTTCGTTTGCTTTTCTACCATCAAGTCTTTTTCCATTGACGATAAGTTTTTCTGGTGCGCCTACTTTACTACCCATTAGTTCTTCTCCTCTAACATGGCTTTGACTTTTTCAGTTAAGCCAGAAAGATGACTTTCTTTTTCAATTAATTTGATTGCTTTCGCAACTTTCGCTTCTTTTTCAGCGTCTCCTTTTATCCACGCCAAGCCGTTTTGTCCGATTAATATTTCACAGCCCGATAGGTCTTTTAATGTCTTTATCATAGAACCTTGCTTTCCAATTATTCTCGGAATTTTTGTAGGTCCAACTTTTATGATATTTCCACCAAGCAGTTTTCTGTATGGGCGTCTTTTTGCCGACAAAGAAATGTATCCAGATTCACTTATATCTGTTATTTCTCCGAATACATAATCTCCTATTTTGAAATAGTCAGCAAGTTTGCTGTTTTTCAAATCAACATAATTCATAGAAATTTCTCCGACATTTAAGTCGATTTTGTATGGGCTGTCTATTTCTAAATTCCACCCAAATTTACCAAAGCCATTTATTTTTGCTATAATTACGTCGCCTCTTTTTGGCGAGTATTTTCCTGCTAATGGTATTACTTTTATTACTCTGCCTTTTACAGATATTAATCCGATCGTGGCCGCGTATATATTTTCGCCGTCTCGGAATGCTCGTCCTGAAGGCAAATATTCAAGCCCCTCTGCTAAAAGAGCGCCAGGAACTACTATATCTTTGTCTTTTATGTGTATTTTTTCTCCCATTTATTTTTCCTCTTCAATTATAACTTCACCAGAAGTAAGTCCATTAGCAAGATTAAAAAAATCAATTTTTAATCCCGCGGAAATTTGAACTTTTATTTCAACAGAACCATCGTTGTTCCATTTTTCGCTGGTAAATTTGTATTTTCCTTTTAATGCTGAATATGCGCTACCTGCATATTTGGCTGGAATTGTGATTATAAGCTTTACCTTTTCTAAACTTATTGGAAGTATAGCTCTTAAGCTTTCAATTATTCCATCTAGCTGCTCTTCTACAGATTTGTAAGCATCAATTTGAACTTTAGCCTGCTGCATCGCATTTTCTATTCTAATTCTTGGATGTGGTAATTTTGTTTTTGGATCTGCAGCGTTTACTTGAATATAATCAATTATTTTAGATTTTTTCGCATCAAACATCTGCTTTCTTTGTTCTTGCGTGAGGGAAAGTTCGCCTTTCCTTAAAATTATTGTTGCGACTTCTTTTTCATTATCTGTGCCAAGCCATTTTTTCATATCTGTATGAGCTGCAAGCTCTCCTCTCTTTGCATCTGAAAATATTTTTGGCGTTTCGAGAATATCTTTTAAATCCAAATCTTTTCCCGCTCTAAACTTAAGAGCTAAATCAGAATCTTTTAATACTATTTCAAAAATAACACCACCTTTTTTAATTTTAGCGATAGCTATTGGTTCTGTTCTTGGTCTATCCATACCTTGCGGTCTATAAGCCATTTATTTTAATTCGATCTTTTGGGCTTTGCTGTTCGCAGATACAGCCATAGCTTCTAATCTCTCAAGTGAAAATTCTTTTCCAAGAATCTCCTTGAAAATTTCAAGTGCTAGTTTCTGAGCATCTTCTGCATTCATATTTTGTTTCCATTTTTTTTCCAAAATCACGTTTGCTTCTGGAGCTCCACCACCAATTGCTTTGGCATAGTATTGAGTGTATATTCCGGATGGGTCTGTTTCAAACAAACGTATTCCGGTTTTGTCCATTCCGCCAAAAAGGAAACTTACACCAAAAGGTCTTATTCCTCCATATTGAGTATACTGTTGTTCTATATCTGAAATATATTTGACAATGTCTTCGACTGCAGGCAGTTCTCCGTATGTTAATTTATATTGCTGTGCGAAAACTCGTGAACGTTTGATTATAACCCTCGCATCATTCATATATCCTGAGAAAGATGAAATTATGTGTTCATCTATTTCAGAAATCTTTTTTACTGATTCCGCAACTAATAATTTTTCATTTAATCTTCGGTCTGACATCAAAAGAATTCCATCTTTGTAAACTATACCGAGCGTTAATACGCCAAGACTTACAGCTTTCTTTGCATATTCTACCTGCAGCAGTCTTCCATCTGGACTGAATACTGTAATTGCGCGGTCATATCCCATCGCTTGTTGCGGCAATAAATTACTCATTTTTATCTCCTTTTAGTTTGTCAATAGCACCAGATACTTTTATTGAAGATATCGTTGCTTTTTTACCTTCTATATCTTTAACCAACGTAAGTGCAGCAATTGTGTCATCGACATATTTGTGTCCTGTCCGGACTATCGCGTGTTTTCCATCCCACGTATCCGACAATAATTGTACTCCTGCGCGAGCCATATTTAACTCACCGAGAAATTTTAGACCAGCCTGAATGACTGCTCTTTCTAAATCACCTTTCTCGACTCTTTGAGTAGAGTCGACTTTTATCCTTATATAACGTTTTCGCTCTTTAGAAGAAGGCTGTATTTTGGCCATTACGTTAGATTATGAGGTCATCTATTTAAAAATCTACTCTATAGGTGTCGCATATAAATCTTCTAATATATCGTTTATGCCTTCCAAAGCAAATTTATCATTTCTTATACCTTCTACAGAACCATTAATTTTTTCGGCAATTTCTATTCTTGAAATGTACTTTGTTTGATGTAATTCTAATAGAGCGATCAAATCGCTTTTGTTAAAATCAGCTGGTAGCTTTACTTTTTCAAATGGTTTAAATTCTATTGTAACTTCATAGCCCTTAATAATAGCCCTGCCACGCGCTTGCATATCGCTGCTATCAAAAATCTTGTATTCATCATTATCTTTGTGTTTGCTTATTTGTATTGTCATAAGTTAGTTAAAAACTTAAGGTTAAAAACCTAATTGATAAAAACCCAATCTGAACTAGTTTAGATGGACCCAGCGAAACTTCGTTGCCTGGAATTTATATTTTATAGACCAAGTCCCGCGCTCTTGCAGGTTTATTTGTTTTCATACCTATATTATCGCCACGTTTTGCAGTTTTTATCGTGGTATGTTCTATTTGCATCGATTTTATAGGCTGCTTGAAATTTGTTTTTGGTCCTTCTATAGAGATTGTATCTCCTACACTTATTGGTTTTTTCACATCAATTACCGCAACAGAAATGTTATCGAAGAAATGTGTAATAGTTCCAACTAAATTTTTGCTTCCTGCATGAGCTTTGAAAGGCTTCTTGCCAGATTTCTTTGTCGCTTTTCGTTTAATGCTCTTCTTGACAACTTTCCTTCTGGAAGTTGATTTCCGTGCCACTTTTCGCTTAGTTTTGCGTTTAACCATAATTTACCTCATAATTAACGTGCATAGGTAGAATAAATAATTTACTATTAGATTTTATTTAAGTTTAAGCTTCAGCTTTTACTTTTGCGCTTCTGGTCCACTTCAATCTCTTCGGGTTTCGTTTGATTTTTAGCATATATTTCTCGCACTTGCGCGAATGGAACCAAAGAATTTTGCCGGTGTTTTGTATTAGCATTATTCCGCTTGCTCTATCAAATTCTTTATTGCAGTAAGAACATTTTGGCATTATCTCTTCCTGCCCTTAAGAGGACTTGCTTCAATTTCAGTTTCATTAAGCATTAATATATCACCAATTTTTAACGGACCTAAAACATTTCGTCTGATTATTTTTCCGTTATCTCTTCCCGCAAGCACTTTAACTCGTGCCTGTTTTCCGCCTTCTCGTGTTCCCATAGAACCAACTATTTCCATAACACGTGCTGGATATGGTCCAGTTTGTTCTTGAATACTTTCTTTTTCCTTTTGTTTAACGTCTTTGGCCATGATTAGAATTATTGAGCTGTAACTTCTTCTGCAGTTTTAGCTGCTTCTACTTTTACAGAATCTTTTTTCTCTCCTGTAATATTTGAAATTTCAACAACGATTTGATTAAGTCTTTTTTCATCTCCAGATTTAGTAATTGCTATGGCGCTTGTTGCTACTGGCAATCCGGCAGCTGCACCTAATTCAGATTTTGACGGAACAAAAACATAAGGGATTTTTTTCTCAGAACATAGTAAAGGTATATGCATTATAATTTCCGGCGGACTCACATCACCTGCGATAATAACTAATTTAGCTTCTGCTCTCTCAATAGATTTAGTAGCTTCGTTAGTTCCTTTACGGATTTTGCCGTCCGTTCTGGCATCCTGAATAAGTGCGAGAATTTTGTCGCTTAATTCCTTAGGTACGTCGAATTTTCCCTGCATTTTTAATTATCCTCTCTAGTATAGCGATGGTAATCATCGGATATAAAAACCTTAAAAGTTGCATTTAAAAACATATCGAAAGGGAGTAAAGTTATAAAGCGATAGTCTTAGCCAAAAAGACGGAGAATTACTATAGATATGGGTAAAGCCGATGATAAAAAATTGACTATATTTTTGTCAATAAAAGATATAGAGCTACAGCATAGACTTTTGAGACAGCAAATTTACAAATTATCTGTACCTTATTTAATATACGGAGAGCAAGTTTGCGGTACGCGTATGTTAGATGAACATTTAGAATATAACTTTGCTCTTGGAAGTAAAGAAGCGCACAATGCTATGGTGGATAGCATAATTACGATACAGACTTTATACTATATTAGACCAAAATTACAAGAATTAATAGATACCAAACGACAGATGGAAAAAAAGTATCCGCATCTTGTCCAATTAGAAAAATCAGACTTGGAAGACGCTATGCGTGAAGAAACGCAAAAGTAAGTTTATTTGTTTCTTTTTTATCAAGAGTTACAAATCCAAATCTTTCGAATTGTATTGTTTTGCCTAATTTTAATTTTTTAAGATGTAACTCGCCCAAACCTTTTACAATTTTGCCGTTTGGCATAAGAACTTCCGTTCTAATATTGTTACTTGGAAGCCATTGAATTTTTTGTACGTTCTTATTTTCTTCGCTCGTAAAATCAGCATTTGTTTTTAAGTTTACATTATACAAATGCATTAGCCTTACTTCTATATTTTTGTATTTTTCCAAATCGTTTTTTGGAATGTAAAGAGTTTTTGTTACATTAATTAATCGCGTTGCGTCTTTATCCGGATGCAGTTTAGCTTTAACGTTTTTTATTTTAGGTGCGTTTCTGACAAATATTTTTACAGGTTCTGGAATAAACCAATATCTATCTGCAGATTTGTCAATTATAGCTCTGTTATATGAATTCAAATTCTCAAAAAATTCGTCAAGTGAAACAGTTTTATCATTTTCATTAATTCCCATTTCAATTACAAATTTTGCAAGTGCCTGAGATTTATATCCGCGTCTCTTTAACGCTCTAAGAAATGGAAGTCTAACATCATTCCATCCGGAATATTTCTTTTTTTGTATGGCTTTTCTCGTTTCAGTTGTACTTACGTTAAAATCTTTGAAATTTATTCTGCCGACAAATAATGCAACCGGAATGTTCCAGCCCAGATATTTTTGTATTATTTCCTGTTTCTTGGCATTATCTCTATGATCCTTTCCTCTAATAGAATGGGTAATACCTAGCTCGTGATCATCAACCGCAACTGCTAAATTCATTAACGGCCAAACTCTATATTTTCTGCCGACTTTAGGATGAACTGAATTATTAATTCTAAGAATTGCGAAATCTCGCATAGCTGGATTCTTGTCAGACATATTTGTTTTTAATCTAACAATAGCTTGTCCTTGTTTTATCTTTCCACTGAGCATTTCTTTCCAGAATTTTAACTGCGTTTTTCCGTTAACATTTCTTTCGGGACAGCCAACACCTTCTGCAACTAATTTCTGCCATTTGTTTGGACTGCAGAAACATACGTAAGCGTGCTCTCTCGTTAGAAGTTCTTTAGCCCATTTGTAATATTTATTCATTCTTGAGGACTGCACGATAACTTTTGATACGCGGTTATTTGTCGCCCATTTCGCATCTTCGGGAATCATTTTGTAAGCGTCTATTTGAATATTTTCAGGATTTGTATCCTCTATTCTTAGAATAAATTTACCGCCATATTTTTTTGCGTATTCTGCATTCAAATTCATAACATAAATGTGTCCGATATGTAACGGTCCAGATGGCGACGGCGCAAATCTTGTAATTACTTTGCCGCGTACTGTATTTTGTATTTCAGGAAGAGTTTTTTCGCGTACAACTGGTTTATCAAAAAAGTCATTATAAATTTCTCTTAATTCAGTTTCTTGTTCGGGAACATTTAATTTTTCTATATCTTTTATAGTTTTGTTAATTAATGGCAGTAATAAATGAATATGTAATTTTAGGTGAGGTCTTTCATTTAAGATCTTACCAAGAATAGCTCCAGTTTGGGCTTTTCCTTCGTGTAGATATGCATTAGCGAGAGAGAATTTTCTAATATCTAATTCAAGGTTTTTCTCTTTTGAAAGTACCATTAACTTTAATATACTATGCTGCTTTTAAACATTAGTGATACTATGAAAATTGGAAAGATTTTAGCTGTTCTAGTAGCAGCGATGTTTTTGTTAGGTATTGGCACAGATGGAATAAGCGCACATACTGATGTTGTATTAGATGAACATACAGAAGTTGAACTAAGCGCACATACCGATGTTGCATTAGATGCTGAATTGCCAGAATCAGCGGTTAATCCAGACAGTGCTTTATACAATCTTGATTTGGCTGTAGAAAACTTGCAGTTGTCTTTAGCAGGAAATGAAGAAGCTAAAGATAAATTAAGATTAAAATTCACAAAAGAGCGTCTTTCAGAAATACGAAAAATGGTAGCAAAAGAACGGTTTGATGCTGCCGAACGGGCAAGAGACGAACATAAAAAGCATTTTGAAATTATTAGAGAAAGAATTAATGCAAAAAAATCAGATAATCCTGAAACTGAATTTGAGAGCGATATAGCTCTTGAAGCAGAAATACAAGATCAAGAAAATATTGTTCTGGATTTAGACAGCGAAATACGCGCTAAATATAGAGATAGCTTAACTGATGAACGGAAAGAAAGATTAGATAAGATTCTTGATGCATTATCCGAAGATTCAGGCAAAACACGTGAAGAAGCAGCTAAGAAAATCTTGCTAACGAGAGCTAAGATAAAAGAACGCACAAGCAAAACTGATGAAGAGATAGACGAACTGCGCAACAAGATTGAAGACAGAAAAGAAATAGCAAAAGATAGAATGGATAAAGTTGAACAGCGAGTTGAGCGAGTTAGCAATTTCCTAGAACAAGTGAAAGAAAAAGCACAAACACTGAAAGATAAAGGTCTCGAGTCAGAGAAAGCTAATAGAGCAATTCTTAATGCAGAGAAACATTTAGCCGAAGCTAAAGCTGCATTGGAAGCCAAGAAATATGGCGAAGCTTACGGACAAGCAACTGCAGCTGGAAGGATTGCAATTGAAGCAAATAAATTGCTAAATGTGCTTGAAAACAGAAGTGACAAAAAAGCTGAAATAGATGATGCAGACGAAAAAGAAGATGAGCAAGTAGATGAGAACGAGACTGAAGAAGTAGATAATGCAGAAGAAAAAGAAGACAGCGAATCTGAATCAGATGTTGAAACAGAAGTCGATGCAGAAGTTACGACAGGATATTAGGATATATAGTTTTATTTCTGGTTAAGAATTTTTAATTCATTATATAGTTTTTAGATATCGTTTTAATTCGGAGCTTATTTCTGGATCTCTTAATCCAATATCTATATTTGCCGTTAACCAAGAAGCCGGACTTCCTAAATCTAATCTTCGTCCTCGTATTTCATAAGCATACATAGATTCAATTTTTAATAGAAGTTTCATTGCATCTGTTAATTGTAATTCACCATTTTTTCCAGGTCGTGTTTCTTTTAGGCAGCCGAAAATAGCTGGAGTTAAAATATACCTACCTATTATTCCTAAATTAGACGGCGCTAATTTAGCTTCTGGTTTTTCTACTAAATCATTTATACAATATATTCTTTCGCGCAACTTTGATACGCCAGGATCAACTACACCATAAGAAGATATGCGATCTCTTCCAATATGTTCTACTGCAATTACCGACAAATCGTATTTTTCATTAATATTTATTAACTGCTTAGTTGCTGGTATCTCGGATAAGATTACATCATCTCCAAGAAGCAATGCAAATGGTTCATTTCCCACCCACTTTTCTGCATAAGATAATGCATCACCCAATCCATTTTGTCTTATTTGTTTTGTATAATCAATTTTTATTTCTGAAAGTCTCTCGAGAGATTTTATCGCTTTTTCATCTCCCTTTCTTTTGAGAGCTTCTATAATATATTCAGGAGTCCTATCGAAATAATTTGCTATAGCATCTTTTCCAGAACTCGTTATTATGTATATTGATTCTATTCCGCTGGCTATCGCTTCTTCTACAACATAATGAATTGTTGGCTTATTCAAAAGAGGCAGCATTTCCTTGGGCTGCGTTTTTGTGTAAGGTAGAAATCTTGTTCCCAATCCAGCCGCAGGTATTACAGCTTTTTTTATTTTAGTCATATATCGTCCCGTTCAGTAAGGTATATAAAATAAAGTGATTAGTCTTATGTTTGATTAGAATCCTGTTCTTGTATTTCGGGTGCATCTTCAACTACATTATCTTTTATACCTGTAATATCTTTGGTAAGATTAATTAAAAATAATTGGTCTTTACCTTGATTAGTACCATCATAAGCTGGCTGGCTATTTATATCGCTGATTTTATTATAATAGAAAATATATAACATATCTTGCCCTTTTGATATATAAATCATAAGAGGATCATTTGCATTAGTTATCTTTCTTACGCCAACTAGGCCTACATCGGCATAAATAAGAATAGTTTCTGTTCTCCAGCTGCCAGTGCTTATGTACTCTCTTAATTGAATTTCTTTAAATGTTTCTGGATCATCAATATGTTTCGCCCAAATCCGCACAACTTCTTCGCTGTCTTGTTTCTTAAATTCCCAGAAAGCAGCATCTGTAACACCTTCAAGTAAAATATTTTTTCTAATATCTGTAGGCATATCAGATACTTGTTTATTTACTATTATAAGTTCCCAGTCTTTCAAATATTTAGTAGGACTAAATCGGTTATAGAGTGCATTTGGACCAGGATCAGTTGAATCAGTAAACGGCAAAGTACATCCGCTTATTAATACGATACTAATTAATAAGAATGGCAATAAATAAAATTTCATTTTATTGTGATTCGAGAATTTGTTTGAATACAACATATGGCTGTGCTCCAACCACGAGTTGATAGCCGTCTTTATCATTTCCAATTAAGAAACTTGGAGTACCAGATACGCCAACAACATTTCCATCGGCTATGTCTTTATTTATTCTTCCGTCGTGCTTATTTGATTCGTAACACGTGTCAAAAGCTGCTACATCTAATTTAAGATCTTGCGCCCATTGACTAAATATTCCTGGTGTTGCCAAAGAAGCCTGGTTTGTAAATATTGTATTATGATATTCCCAGAATTTTCCTTGATCTGCAGCGCATTCAGAAGCTCTTGCTGCAGGCATAGCTTGAGGATGAAAACCTAATGGATATTGTCTATACATTAATTTTGCTTTGCCTGTAGCAATCCAATCTGATTGTATGCTTGGTAAGGTATCGGTGTAAAATCGATTGCAGAATGGGCATTCGAAATCTGAAAATTCTATTATAGTAATAGGAGCATCTGTATTTCCTTTAGTATGTGCATCGGTCGGAGCTGTAACTTTTAATTTTTGAACGCCATTATCATCTTGAAAATCTAGTGTAGAACCGCTTGTGCCAGTTATTCCACCTAAAACTCCAGTAACAGCTAAAGTTCCAATTAATGAGACCGCTAATACTACAGATACTATCATCCATATAGTGCTTTTGGAAAGAGTAAATGTAATTTTTTTATCTTGTCCGGTGCTGTCTGTCATATCGGCGCTGTCTGTCATATAAAAAGGACATAATATAGCTTTATAATTATTTCTATACTACTGCAATAGAAACTAATAAATAGGTGCACATAGACCTTATTTTATGAATAAGAATTTACTTTTATCTTTAATATTAGTTGCAGTTGTAGTAATTTCTGGCTGCGCCTATTTTGGCTCAGATGATACAGCGACCTTACCTCAAGACAAAGATAAAAAAGAAGAGAAGACTGAAATAAAAACAACTTGTGGCGATGATAATCTGTGTACTAAAGATATCTTTAATGAGTTAACAGGCAGCTGTGAATATGAAACTATAGCGAATTGTTGCGGCAATGATAAATGCGAAGATGGAGAAAGATGCGAGCCAGGATCGATACAAACAGCTTGTATAGACGACTGCGGAAGGTTATGTCCAGCATATTTAATAGCCCATATAACTGAAGACGCGGAAGCGACTGAAGAAAATACATTCGTCTGCGGCGTTGAAGAAGGCTGCACAAAAGTAGAGGATAATAAGTTTAAAATAACTAAAAGCGGAGCAAGAGTTACTACTAAAATATCAAATATCGGAGAAACGTCATCTGATACTATAACTTCTATTTTGCTTTGCAAAACCGACATTACATCTGTAAGAGATGGAGAAGAAATAGAAGGCGTAACATTTAAGGATTATTTTACTGATGACGATACGAAAAATACATTTAGCAATGTAAATCCATTACAATCTGCCAGCGATAATTTTGTGTTTTACAATTTGAAATTTACCGCAGATACTATTCCAAATGTAGACATTATTTGTGACGTAGTTATAACTTCAGATGAGTTTGAAAATAAGCAAAGTATAGAGCTTATGTTTGTAAGTCCTTAATCTTGCCGAAATACAGAACTTTATCGAATTCCGGCACCGCATATGCTTCAAAATCCTTTACGTCTTTTAGGAACGGCGAGAGAAGTCTGTCTGATATAATATTTGTTCCTTCTGTAATAAGATTAAAGCTCGGCAGAACGATAATTGTTTTGTCCTTCCATTTGCCTGTAATAAAAGCCTTGACTTTCTCTGTTGTAATGCCATCAGATAAACTGATAGCTGGATGTTCGTGACCAATTATTATAACTTCTTGTTTAACGTCTTTTTCTGGCAGAATATCGCCGTGCATCATTAATTTATTTTTTATTTTGTAAGTCTTTTTTATTGTCAAACCTTTTCTTTTTACAATTGACGGCAAAAGCGGATCGTGATTGCCTTTCAAAAGAATTATTTTATTTGTATATTCGTTAAATAAATTCAAAATTGCATTTACATCGCGCCATTCCTGCCTGTTGATAGTACCAAATTCGTGCTTCAAATCTCCCGTAATTACAATAGCGTTTAATTTCCCATTAATTTTCTCAAATATTTTTTTGAGGCGTTCTTCGGTATCTTTGAATTGATATCTCGGAATTAATACTCCGCTTCGCGCCATAGCTTCTTCGTAACCAAGATGAAAATCACTAAATACGAGAATTTTTTCTTTCTCTAAATACAAGCCCAAATCAATTATACTTAGTCCGGGATACATAGAAAACCCGCAGGTTTTCGGGACTAGAAAATCCTTTGATTTTTTTGGTATAGAAAACCCGCAGGTTTTCGGGACTAGAAAATCCGTTGATTTTCTTGGAAGTTGTTGCATATTCTTAACGAGTTCTCCTAGGAATATTAGCAAACTGGTTTGCTGTATGTTGTTTCTGTCCTATTTTCGCGAGCGTCATTTGATGTATACGTTTGATAAACTCGAGGCGGTCTTCCATTTTTATTATATCTGAGAATCCTCTAGCTATCAGATTCAATGCAAATGGGCTAGGTATTTTTGTTTCTATTTCTTTTACATACGTTTTGCCAGTTCTAATTTGCTGCAAAATTGCATTAGAATTTTTTATATCCATTAAATCTTCAAGAACTTCTCTTCGTGCCTCTTTTAGTATAGGAAAATCGTTTGAAATTCGTTTAGCTGCATTGATTAGTATTTGAGACGAAACCTGTTGCCTGCCAACTGCTTTTCTGTGACCTTTATAATTTCTTAAAATCATTAAACTTCTGCCGGCACAGTGTCTGAACCTTCTTTTTAGTATATCTGTTTTATCTACTGCTAATTCCATAAGTTTTTGCAAATTTTCCTTCTTTAATTGTTCAATTCCTTCTGCAGCGCTAAGTTTTTGCGTGCTTTGCAAATAGAAATTGTGATCTGTTATAGATACCATTATGTTAGTATGATATATTTTAGAATAAACGTAAGCTAAACTTCGTGATAAAACATCATTTACTCTTCTGCCGAAACAACTATGGAATATTAAGTAATGCTTGCCTTCGAAATGCAAATTTTCCGCTATAATTCTATCTGCAGTTGGTATTTCTGCATAATTAAACTGCTCTTCAAAATAATTATAAATAGCGTCCGCTGTAGAGCCTTCAACATAAAGATAACTTTTAATGAACTCTAAAATTTCATCTCTTGATTTGTATTTGCTAAACATTTCTCCTACTAATTTTCTGAATTTTTGAATAGACATAGCTAATTCATAATTCAAAGGCAGCATATCTGAAAACCAGCTCGGAATTGTCGGCACTTTGCCAGGTGCAGCAACGACTTGTGCTACCATACCTCTGCTAAAATTATATTGATACGTATTTCCGCCTAATACAAAAACATCACCACGTCTCATTCTGTAAAGAAAATCTTCATCGATTTTTCCAATAGGCTGTTCTCCAACTTTTACAATTACGTGACTCTCATCTGGAATTGTTCCAATATTTGTTGCATATAAAACTCTCGCTAGTTTTCCTCTTTTACCTATATTTCCAGTTTCTACATCGTGCCAGATCTTTGCATAAACGTGTCTAAGTTCTAATTCAGCATAGTCGCCAGTAAGATATTTTATGACATTCAAGAAATCATCTTTCGAAAGATTGCGATAAGAATAACATCGTTTTATAGTAGCATAAATATTTTCTATGTGGTCTACTTGCTCAATTGCCATGCCATATATGTGCTGCGCTAGGACGTCCAGGCAATTTTCCGGAATGTAAATATTATCTATTTGCTTTTCAATTGCGTTTTTTAGAATTAAAGCATCTTCCAGTAAATCATCTCTATCTAAAACTAAAAATCTGCCTTTGATACTATCGTGCAATTTGTGTCCGCTTCTGCCGATTCTTTGAAGACCGCGCGAAACAGATTTAGGACTTCCCAATAAAATAACTAAATCAATGTAACCAATATCTATACCAAGCTCAAGAGAGGTGGAGCAAACAACGCATTTCAGCTCTCCATTCTTTAATCTCTCTTCTGTTTTTAGCCTGCTTTCTTTAGAAAGTGAACTGTGATGCGCTTCTATGTTAGAAGTATAATCTTTCGGATAGCGTTCTTTCAAATTATGGACTACTCTTTCTGTTGCAGCTCTCGTATTCGTAAAAATCAAAGTTGTTTTATGTTCTTGAATTAATTCGTGAAGCATTCTGTAAGTAGTTTTATCTAATCTGTCTTGCGTTACATTAACTAAATCGTCGACAGGACATAAAACTTTCAGATCTAATTTTTTATCGAACTGCGCATTTACAATTATGCAGTCACGCTCTTTGCCGTCGTTATTTATTCCAACCAAATATTTTGCAACGTCGTCAAGAGGAGCAACTGTTGCAGATAAACCAATTCGCGTAAATACGCCGGCTAAATTCTGTAATCTTTCAATTGAAAGCGCTAGATGTGTTCCTCTTTTATTTGATGCTAATGCGTGAATTTCATCAATAATAGTCCATTTAACATCTTTCAAAAGTGCTCTGAATTTCGGAGCAACCAACATAAGTGCAAGACTTTCCGGAGTGGTAACCATAATATGAGGTGCTTTTGTAAGCATCTTTGTTCTTTCATAAGCGGTTGTATCACCTGTTCTTAGAGCGACTCTTATGCCAAAATTTTGTTCTGCTAATTCTGCCATTTCTTTTAGCGGCTCAAGGAGATTTTTTTCTACATCATTTGCTAAAGCTTTTAGCGGAGAAATATAAATGCAATAAACTTTATCTTCCAGTTCACCTTTTTCAGAGAGGTTTATGAGCTCGTTTAGAATAGATAAAAAAGCAGTAAGAGTTTTACCGCTGCCAGTAGGAGCAGAAACTAAAATATTATTTCTGTTATGAATCTCTTTTACTGCAAATGTCTGCGGCGGCGAGAAATTCTTGAATTTCTTTTTGAACCAATCTCGAGTAACGGGATTAAGTAAGTCGTATATTTCTTCATCTGTATCTGGTTTCGTCTTGTAGTTTATCATTTGAATGCGAGGCAGACGTTTAGGCGCTGGACACTTTTAAGGCTTCGCTATAGAACTCTGTTATAGTATTACTTATGGAACTCAAAGAAAATCTTATGAGATTTTCAATATCTTTCCTATCGGCTCAAGAACATCTACTAATGCATCTGCTACACCAGATTTCAAATCTGCTGGATGCAACTTTCCAGATATGTATGCCTGTTCAAGTTCGTCATAATTTGAGAACTGCAAATTTCCACCGAATTTATCTGGACGTACGATTTTGAAAAAGCCAGTTAGATTTGGAAATACAATTAATTGCGCTATTTGCATTACTGGATTATCTTTTATAATTTTTATAGGACAATGTGCACCTTTGATAGCATTTCTTATTTCTGCAGGAGAATCTATAACCGAAATCATTGAGCCTTGGACAGATGAGCTCATTTTTCCAGCACCTTTAAGACTTGAAATTAAAGGAGTATGAATTGCAACAATAGGTTTGTAATTTATTAACGAAAGTGTTTCTCTGGCGAGCATCTGGACTTTTCTTTGCTCCATTCCACCCAAACCAACATCTACTTTGAGAGCTTTCATATCGGCTGTTTGCATTACTGGATAAATCATCTGTGAAATTGTTGCGTTATCTATGTCTCTTGCTATTTCAGTCATACTTCTTAATCCTCGTTTTAACGTAGTCTGTAATGAGATATCTAAAACGTCATTCCAGTAATTTTTATCATATTGGAAACTTGAACCTTTTACAAATTCAGCATTTAGTCCAATTGCTTTGATAGCTTTCTCCCAGATTTTACATTGCTCATTAATAAATTTCCAGTCGCCTTTTTTGTTCAAATAAGCGTGCACGTCTGCCAGTAATATTTTAACTTTGAAACCAGCTTCCTGCAAGTCTTTTAGTTTTGTAATTGTAACCATATGTCCGAGATGCAAAGGACCGCTTGGTTCATAACCGCAATAAACAACAGGTGCTTTTTTCTTTCGTAAATCTTCAAGCTCACTTTCCTTGATTATTTCAACTGTATTGCGTTTAATTAATTCAAGTTTATTCATGTATAAGGTTTATATTCTATCAATTATAAAAGCTTTTTATGCGACTGCAAGTTTATTTGGCAAGAAGCGGCTATGGCTCAAGGCGAAAATGCGAAGATCTAATCAGAGAAGGCAGAGTCAGGGTAAATAGTTTTGTTGCTACTTTGGGAATGAAAGTTACCGAAAATGATAAAGTAGAACTTGATGGGCATATAGTTTCAAAAACTGATAAGAAAATTTATGTTATGCTAAATAAACCCCGTGATTATTTAGTATCCAAAGGCGACGAGAGAGGACGAAAAACTGTTTTTGATTTACTCACTATGGATGATGATATTAAAAAAAGTCTATTTAGTGTCGGCAGATTAGATTTTGATACAACTGGTTTATTATTATTTACAAATGACGGCTTGTTCGCACATAAACTTGCACATCCGAGAGGAGATATAGAAAAAACTTATGTCGCAAAAATAAGAGGAATTATTAATCGTCCAGCTATGGCGAAACTTCGCAGAGGTTTAAGAGTGCCAATAAAATTTGGACATAGAGTTGGAAATTATAAAACAATGCCAGCAAAAGTCAGATTAATGAATAAAGGTAAAAGTTTTTCTATGCTCGAAATTGTAATAAAAGAGGGAAAGAAACGGCAGATACGACAAATGCTCAAAACAGTCGGCTTTCCAGTTATAAGTTTGCAGAGAATACAAATAGCTAATCTTAGTTTAGGCAGATTAGAGCTCGGCAAGTGGCGCTATTTGAAGGAGTTTGATTTATCACAGCTTGGCTTTTCTTAAAAATTATTCAATTAAAGTGATTAGCAAAACTCACATCTTCTATCGTTGAGTTTTGATTTATCACAGCTTGGCTTTTCTTAAAAAGTCTAAATCCTGGCTGAATAATTGTCTTATATCTGAAATGTCTTCTTTTATCATAAATAATCTGCTTACACCAATGCCCCAAGCTAATACAGGTACATCTATACCAAGCGGTTTTGTAACTTCCGGTCGTAAAATGCCAGCTCCAAAAATTTCTACCCATTTATTTAATTTAGGATGCCAGACGTGTGCTTCTACACTAGGTTCTGTAAATGGGAAATAGCTTGGCTTAAATTTTATTTTATCTGAATTAGTAAACTTTTTTGCGAATTGCTCTAGTAAACCAAGGAGATTTTGGAAATTTACATTTTCTCCGATAATAAGACCTTCACACTGGTCAAATTCTGCTAAATGTGTTGCATCAATTTTTTCTGGCCGGAAAACTCGGCTAATTGCGAAATATGCTCCAGGATTTTTTACATCTTTGCTTGCAAGTGTTCTTGCAGATAAAGCAGTCCCTTGTGATCTGAGGATTAATCTGCCAGAAGCTTTTTCATTATAATCATATCTCCATCCAGTACTTCCGGATTTTCCTCCAGTTTCGTGCGTACTCTTTACATTTTTGATTAATTGTTCGCTGTCATCAAGATTGCCGTACTTTGGCTCTTTAACGAAAAATACATCGTGTATTCCTCTTGCCGGATGATCTTGGGGCATATATAAAGCATCATTATTCCAAAATTCTGCTTCTACTAATGGACCAGACATTTCTTGAAATCCGAGACTAACTAATTCTTTTTTTACTTCATCCAGGAAAGCTCGATAAACTTGTTTTTTTCCACCATAAATTTTAGGTGTCGGAGCTTCAACATCATAACGTCTAAATGAATGTTTCTCCCAGTCGCGTATTTTCTCAGGAGTAAGCTGTCCAATTCTAGATTCAGATGGCACTGCAGATATTATCCTCTTTGCTAATTCGGTAGCAGCAAACGTTCTAATCTTTTTCTCTGTTAGTTTTGCTAAAGTTCTTTTGTTCAAATTTTCAAATATAGTTTTTTCGTTTGCTTTTAGCGAGCGTTCTTCAACTTCTATATTGGAAAGTTTTTTGAGCAAACTTTCTTCAGGCGTTTCCTGACTAAGAAGTTTAGCTCCATATTCAGTAATAGTAATTTTTCCATTTTCAAATTCAGCAAAATTATTC
>Ga0208957_1000408_pt1 | contig 36784 bp, 27 predicted proteins | sample RifOxyA1_FD_184029 | JGI IMG/M metagenome (GOLD analysis project Ga0208957, IMG submission 184029) | Groundwater microbial communities from Rifle, Colorado - Rifle Oxygen_injection A1 (SPAdes) | ecosystem: Environmental > Aquatic > Deep subsurface > Groundwater | place: Rifle, Colorado, United... | reverse complement strand
AGCGAGAATTTTTTTATCATATTCAAGCTCTTCAACTTTATTCATTAAAGCATCAATCCAATCCTTAAGCATCTTGGGCGTGGATAAGTTTAATAACGATTTGGTAAATTCTTTAATGTTCATCAAAGAAATGGTACTACACTTGATCTACGGGGCCAAACAATATTTAACTAGTTTTGTTAAAAAAAAATTCCCCAAAGTTAGCTAACCTTACCACAAGCAGTCTGAAAAAATTATACCATGCATTACTTTTCATATCGCGCAACGTTAACTTATGGTAATTTACCACCATATATACCAAATATACCAATAATTGTTTCGAGGTTTTTATGCTTAAATTTATCTGTTCGTTACTGCTTTTTCTTCTATCTGCATCCTTAGGTTTTGCGGGAGATTTTTGGGGAGATTTGGATGGTCGTGGGTATCAAAAAATATCAATAATTGACTTAGAAAAAGTGAGCGAAAAAAAAATTGCCATTCTCATACATGGAGCAGCTTCAGAGTCTGACTACCTGTTGCCTCTGGGAATTATTTTAAAAGATAGAGGGTATGAACCTATCCAATACCGGTACAACACAGACGAAAGGGCGAGTGATCTAAATTTGAGCTTAAAGCTCAATCTAAATGCGCTGATATGGAAAATAAACCCGGACGAAGTATTAATAATTGGCCATAGTCTTGGAGGGATTCTTGCGAGAAAAACTCTGGAAGAAATCACATTAACTCCCAAAATCACCTTTATATCCATCAGCAGTCCTTTTAAAGGAATGAAAATACTAAGCAGTTTAAAAAACCCGCTTATATATCAAATTACCTCTTTGGTCATAAAAGATTTGAAAAAAAGTTTCATCGACATGGCAGCAAAATCAGAATTTTTAAATAGCTATAAGGGGATTCCTTCTCATATAAAACATCACCAAATTATTACAGATGAGGAAGGGGAAATTCGAATCGTGCATATTAACGGAAAAACCGTTGAAAAAAATGATGATCTGGTTGCGATAGAAGAGCAAACCAGCGATTTAATTGAGCCTTACCTCCAAGGCAAACACCAAATGAAAAATGGCCATGTTTCGGTGGTAAATAGCGCAGGGAAAGTTTCTGCGAATCTTGCTCAATTATTAGATGAGTTGGAGTTATAGTTTACAAGAAAGATTCACCCTTTCGACTGGAAACTGAAGCGGGATCAAATAATAACGTGCCTTGTATTTTATAGAATTGATCAAACCTTGCTCGTCAAATTTGATATGTTGATAATGTTTGGAATAATTAATAACCCCAAAGGAAGGCGCAACCATAAGGTCATATTTCATGCTTTCTTCATTGATAGCTAGCGGATGAGGATCATATCCTGGACCTATGCTTACTGACACACTATCATTTAAATTTGTTATATAATATTGGTGTGTGGGAATTTTTATTCCATCGATAATGTACTCAACATTAATAAACGTTTTACACAAAATGGAATTATTAGAATCGATAGAATGAACAATTACCTCACCACAATCGGAAAGGGTGTATCTTCCACCATTATCATAGATGTTTTTAAAGACCTGATATAATTGTATTTGTTCTGGAGTATAATTTGCTGTTTGAAATTCGCATTCTTTTGCCCATATTGACAGTGAAATGATGCTTACGCATAGAGATAGGGTAATACTTTTCATGTTAACTCCTCCAATTGGATGCTTCTTCTGGTTTACTGAACCGTTTTTTCTCTTCCTAAGAAAAACTATCGCATGTGGGGTTAAATTTTAAAAGTCGGCAAAATGTCTTTTCGAGCACAACTTGTGCTTGAGCATTGATTAGAAGAATTTTTTAACTTCTTTTAAAACCTTCTTTTGTTTTGAACTAAGTCTGGTCATCTTCGGATCAAGTTCCAACTCAATAGTATATTGATTCATATTTAAAATTTTATTTAAAATATCTGTATCTAAAACTAAATTCGATCTATTTGACTTGGAGATAAATGGTTTGAGTTGAGCCGTGACATTATAAAAAATGGCAACGCCATTTTGTCCATCATTTGGACCATGAAAAGTACCGGCAGCTCCTTTAACGCCTTTAATATTAAACGGGAGAAAAAAATTGAAAGGATCCAGTGAGGAATCAAATGGCATTCCACTAATAGGGATCGCAATTCCTGCCACTGCCAGCATATCATCGACTGCTACAAAAACTTTTACGTGAGTAGAACTTTCTTCAAAAGAAAAGATTTTAACGCCATCATTTAGAATAAACGGGAGCTGCCTTCCATTTGGTAACAAGATGTCATCGGAGATCTGGGCGTTGAATATTTTACTCAAGCTCAAATCCAGTTGTATTTGATTACCGTTTTGCATTTTTAGATTTCCAATTATTTCATGATTCTGGAAATTTAATATTGGAATATCAGCATAATCCAGAATAACACCAATGCGCTTATTGAACGTTACTTTGGATAATAGATTTAATTCATTATCTAACCTATAGGCATTGACTGATGCAGTTTTAACATTGCCACACGAGATAAATAAGAAAATGACGGTAAGACTACAAAGAAAATTGCTTAAAAAATTCATAATTCCTCCTGATGGTTGCAAATTTGTTCGGAGGAACATAATAAAACGTTTACTAGTTAAGTTTAATTACCAAGCACATCTTGCGCTTTGGGTTGGACAACTTTATCCATCAAAATCAAGATTCCATCATCATTAGAATCGCTGGAGGTTTTCCCTACATATGAAATATTAAGTTTATGTTTTTTGGAACGCTGAACCATCGAGATTATACTGTTATCACCTATAGTCGTAGGCATCGACATAAAAACACCAAATTTATCTTTCAGTTGATAGATTCTAATTAGTCCATAATCCCAAAATGTTTCTTGAGTAGGTAGATACCCATTTCCAACTCCACTACCCCCACCCCCATAATAAAAAATTCCAGGAAGAGGACGTCCACCAGGAAGATTATTATAATCCCAAGATAATGATTCAGTTTTATTTGCCTGGTAATCTTTAAAAGATATAACCAAATTAAAAAAGTAAATATGTTGAGTTGAATCCCAAGTAATTTCTAAAAATGAATTTTCATATTCAGGTAAAAAATATTTTCCTTGGAGGGCCTCCATGCGATCGCTCTGGTCGGGAGCCTGCCCAGAGAATGTAAAAACATCTTTAAAAATCTGAAAGTTAACGTACTCATTGTTTCCATCACATGAGTAAAAAAAAGTTATGAATAAAATCAAAATAAGTCTAATTAATTTCATTGAGGCAATCCTTTATTATTTGTATGGGAAAAAATATGCATATTCAGTTGGTAAACGTTTTTTTCGTTTTGATCACAAAATCTATTATTAAATTCTTTTATCACATCCCTAAGATATTCTTTAGCTTCAGGAAGTTGATCTGGATTCATCTTAAACGTAAAGGCCTGAAATTCCCTTTCATCTAAGGCTTGTTCTCTAAGTGCCTGCTTGGCAAGTTCCAGCATACCTTCATGATGAATTTTAATCGCTTCCGAGGGAATGTCGTTGGTCGTCATCAGATCGATATCCTTAGAGTGCAAAGTTTGGTTTGGGTTTCTTATAATAAATCCCAGATCGATTAGATTATTGATAGCCGATTTAATTTCTGAAATTGAAACTTTATTTTTTAAAAGATAGGCTAGCTCCCTATAATCTTCAATGTAATTATTTTTTCCTCGAAGAAATTCTTTTAGAACCAAATGGTACCACTTGGCGATATAAGAGAATTTGATCGTATTTATTTCGACAAATTCATTTACATAAGGATTAATTCTTTTAAGCTTGTTTAAATTTTCCTCAACCGGTTTATTTTTATTAACTAATTTTTGAACTTTAACGAGTTCCAAAAGATAATCTTTTTCCTTGTTTTTAAGCTCCATGTAGCGTGAAAAAGCATCAAGAAAATCAATGCTCGGAAGTCTTTTACCGTCTAATATCATTCCAAGGCTTCGAGAGGATCTATACCCCAAACGCTTTGCCCACTCGCCAAGACTTTGAGGACCGGTCTTCCTTGCCTTAAAATCATCAACCACTGATTTCATAAAGGACAGATAGTTGTTGTGAGAAAATAAATTGACCTGTGTTTTCATAATTAAATATTCTTATTTAAACTCTATATCAATATTATCCATTCAAAACAGAATTTATTAAAGCACAAACTTGCCTGCAAATAAGCACAAGTTGTGCTTGAAAATGCAAAAAGATATCAAAAAAAATTGAAAGACTAGTAATCCTTACAAAGGTTGATTAAATTGGTTGATTTTTTCTCTCACAGCGCTATGTTCTTGAACAAAATTACAGTGAGAGTTAACCTCTTCTCTTTTTTTATGAAACAAAATGATTGAACGACATGTTTATTGTGAAGATGCCCTGGATTGGTTTAAAAAAAATCAAAACCTTTCTAATTTTTCCATAGTAACGTCTATGCCTGATATTTCTGAATTTCCAGGATATAAACTTGAAAAGTGGCAAACATGGTTTACCGACACTGCCAAATTTCTGTTATCCCAATGTCCAGATGAAGGCGTTAGTATTTTTTATCAATCAGATATCAAGTTGGAAGGTGCCTGGATCGACAAGGGATTCCTTTGTCAGAAAGCGGCTGACGAAATTGGACAAACTTTATTGTGGCACAAAATAGTTTGTAAAGCAGGACCAGGTATTACCACTTTTGGGACACCTGCCTACTCGCACATTTTATGTTTTTCAAAAAAAATACGCCTGACGGATCTGTCTAAGTCCACCCCTGATATTATTCCTCAAATTGGTGAAAAAACCTGGCAAAGGGGTATAGGACTTAATACGGCACTAACGATTGCTAAATTTGTGCTAGATCAAACTAGCAGTCGAACAATCATCAATCCATTTTGCGGAGAAGGGAGCATTCTAGCTGCGGCAAATGCCGTTGGTCTTTCATCCATTGGCATTGAACGCAGTCCCAAGCGTGCTCAGAAAGCTGGTCGCTTACAAATATCTAAAGATCTTAAAACCTGGTACCAATAACCCAATAAACCACTGTAATATCAATCGGTTAGATCACAGGTAAATATTTCAAAAATTTTTCAATTTACCCCACTTAACACCACCTTGTTTTATAATAGACCTGAAAATTTAAATAATGACCAATAGTAAAAAAACTCAAGTATGAAAAAATTGAATTTAATTTATATCATTTTGACTATAGTGCTCTCAGCAAATGCCAAGGCCGTTTTAAACGAAAATTTTTTTCAAGGTAAATATAAACTAAATGATGATGCCCTTCATATGTATATAGGCAGTACCGATTCCAAAAAATTTGGAACATTTACCATAAATCTCGGTGACGGCAGCACAGTGGTGGTACCTGATCTGCTCTATCCGGTGGGAAAAACCGTTCTCGGAACCAGAGTTCTTCCAGTTACTGATGAAACTGCTGATGGATCGATAGAAGTGGATAAAATATTAAGCGAAATCATGTATGGAGATGCGCAGGCAAACAAGGAAATTTTTTCAGTTATACTCTACAATCATCCGGAAATGCATGTAACAACTTTTGATAAATTAAATGATGCCCTCAGGACAGAAATGGGGATAACCCATGCGGGCTCCTATATCGGGGGTGGCAGAACTAGAAATGCACCAGTCGACTACAATGACAGGATGTGGGAAGTGGCCGGTTACCCGGCACACATTTATGCCATTTCCCTCAAGGGTGAAGATCAAGAGGTTATTAACAATAATATTCTCGTTTCACTTCGCATTTTGAATGGGCATAATGACGGGCCGGTATTTCCGAAAGATTATAAATTTGATTATTTCAGAACTTTTAATTTAAAAGAGGTCCTTGATTTTTACAGGGCCTGGATTGATCCACAATTTGTAAGGGCAGATATTAATCAAGCACTGGGTTTTCCTCACAACTACCCATATATCAAGCTTTTAAAAGAGCATCCGGGCTTTAAAACATATTGTAATGAACATATTACTATTGCCATCAATCTGGGACTTAATCTGGTTCATACCAGAGAAGGTTATATTGATATTTGGGGTGATGTGCTTGGAAGTGATCTCTTTGATAAAGCTCAAATCATTTTTCGTGAAGTTACCAAAAAAGAAGCACAAGCGGATGCTAAAACTTTTAATCTGTTGCCCATGAATGAGATTGCAAACATTAAAGGGAAAGAGATTCCAGTTGAGCTTTTGGAGAAATTCAAGCGACCCCTTTGGAAAAGAAGAATAGGTTCGAAAATTTTACCTCTGTACAATAATCCCCAAATTAAAAAATTTGCATTTGCGCTTGCTTGGAAACCAGAAACTGCTGCTGATATTATGGCCAATTTTATCAGATTATATGCCAATTTCACCAAAGTGACTGTCGTAAGATCCAGTTTTGCCATTCTAAGTTTTGCCAAAGAGATTTATAAAAGACTAGGAATATTTCCAGACGAATTTAATAATCTTGCCATGCGATTTATAGAAAAAATGATCAAACAAGATATAAGATTACAATCATCAAAACCCTTACTTGAATTAAATGGATTATCAATTGGAATGTTGAAAGCCGGACACACCCATAAAAAAATATTTGAAAATAATTATTTTACCGCTTTAAAAAAAGGTTTCGCACCACTTCTGCTTGGACAACCCCACCTAAAAAAGGGTATTTATAAAACCCAGTCCACGATTAAAGAATTAAAACCTCAATTAGCGGCTCTGGAAGCTTCTCTTAAAGCTGATGATTCAAACAAAGAATTAATCAAGAAGATAAAAGAATTGCAAGAACAGATCAAGGATTTACAAGCGTCCATATTAGTGATGAATGCCCAAGTCAAATTAATACCTCTCTTTGAAAAAATGCTAGCTAACATTAAACGTGCTACTCCTACACTTACTCTAAGTAGTAATATTTTATCAAACAAATCTATTTTAAATAAAAGAAAAACTGCCATGATGCTTAAATTAAATGAAGACATCCCCAACATTGAAGAGCTCTCCTTGGAAGATCTGGCCTGGATGAGCTTTGCCATAGATGTACATAAAAAAGATGGAGCGTTTTCCCTTATGGATCTCGCCAGGAATATTCAACCCAAAATAGATTTCAATTTACAGTTTGATAAAAAAATAAAATATGTCCAATATTATTCCCCCCCAGCTATTATCCATAAAATTGCTCGAAACATGTATAAAGATAAAGACCCTGATCTGGTCATTACAGCGCTGGGAACTGCTTTCGACCGAGAAGAAGTTGAAGAAAAATCAGATTATGATAAAAATGATGATAATATTGATGAATTGATTGATAGCTTTAAGCAACTTATTAACGAGTAGGTTGGCAAAGATAAACCGCATAAGATTTAATAAGATCGATTAAATTTTCTTCCCTGGAAAAAAAGACCTGGATTCTGGCATTATCACCGGCTGTTTCTATTAATTCAATTTTTATTTTTGAGTCATTTGTATAATCCTGTTTGATTGCTGCCAAAGAACCAAATATTTTCATATGAATATCCAGATCCAATAATTGGTCAAATCCAATTTCAATCGGTATGTAATCCCGATCTTGACATTCATCCGGCACTTTTTGGGTAACAGTTTTATATAATTTTTGCGCCCTAATACCATTTTTTTTAACCAGCATACTTTCTAATTTTTTTAACACATAATATTCGTTGGTTTGAATTTGACGTTTACTCGAAATTGAAAGACAAAACTTTTTGCAAAAATTTTTAGGTAGACTGGCGGAGAGCTTGAAAATAATAAAGTGATCAATCAAATCCAAATTATTTTTTTCCAAATCGGACAATGGGTTCTCAATTAATCCAGCTCTAGAATTCTTAAAAAATATACCTCCCCGACTTTGGATTTGTTGGGATAAAAGTTTTAAATCTGCAAAATCCAGTTTGGAGAGCAAATTGTCATCATAAAGCTCTTCACTGGCCTGTTGGTATAAATCTTCTGGCAACGGAACATTCTTACTTATTAACTCCTTTGATTTTGGTAAAGGTGCAAAAGTGTTTTTTCTTTTTTCAATACTTGGTTGATGGTGCTGCAACTTTTGAAAATAAACCCCGCTAAAAATTAGTAATAAAAAAATTATGAAAATAATGAAAAAACTTGGCATTCTTTTTTTTGTTTGGATATTGGTCAATTTAGGTTTCAATTCGATTAAAGTGGAAGGTTTTGGTTTTGCTTTAGTAAGAAGTCTCACTTTATTTTCAATTTGTTTAAGATATTGTTGATATTTCCCTTTGGTAGCATCAATGCTGTCTGCTTTACAAAGATAATATTCCAAAGATTCTGAATATCTTTGATCATCTAATTTAAATACCAACAATTTCTTTTCAAAATGAACTGCTCGATCTACCTCACGCAAAACCTGTTCAGAAATATTGGAATGAGCAGTGTAAATTAAAAGTATATTTTGACTACTTTTTATACCTTCTATTATGGCCTTAGCAAAACTAATGCCGGTATCAATATTTCGGGGGGCCATCCAACAAGTTAATCCGGTCTCCTCCAATTTTTTGCAGATATCCATGGATAAACTTAAATCTTGGGAAGAATAACTGATGAAAATATCGTAATTCATCAAGATCTCCGTAATAAATAAGTTGGATATTTCCCTAAATGTTTAGGCATTAATTTTTGTCCAACGTATGAGCAGGAAAACTTGTCGATACTAAGTGTTTCACAAAAAGCGGCAAATTCCTCGCTACAAAAAACTCTCCCCGGCGGCGTTATACTCTCCATGCGAGCAGCACGGCACACATTAATTCCATTAAAAGTGATATTGCCAGTTAATGGGTTCATAAAGCTATAAGCAACCCCCACATGCAAGGCCATACGAATTTTAATATTTTTACTAATTCCTACACTTCGCCAGTTAAAGGTATTCATAAAATCCATCATGGTCAATGAGCAGCAGCCAGCATCTTTGGCATCATAAAATGAAATAAAAAAAGCATCTCCCCAGGTATTTTTTTCGCCAACTTTATAATTATTTTGTTTAAGCGTTTTATTTAAAAACTCTAACGTAACTTCACCAAACACCATCATTTCATAATCACTTAATTTGCTATAGTTAACGGCATCTGCATAAAGCAAACTAACGGTGTGACCTGCGTATTTATACCTCCCACTAGTATGAACCAGTGGTGATTCTAAAGTGTCGTTTGGTCCATTTTTATCTCTAAGCAATTTATCTAGCTCAATTTTTTCTATATCTAGCTTTTGCTTTTTCCAATCAGACACGACACTAGCAGTTCCGCCATCTAATTCTTTCGAATCTTTGTTATATACAACAAAAGGAATTAACTCCGTACAAAGATTTCTCGCATGCATTTTTGACAAACCCAAAATCAATTGATTAGCAAAATCGTAGGGAATTTCCAAATGATCATCGGTTATGCTAGTAAGCTCAATCAAATTTACATCCGACGCAAGAATCTTCTGAAAACGTTTCTCCCAATTGGAATCTGCCAGATAGCTTACACTTTTTTTAATAAAAAGTTCTCTGGCACAAGGAAGAATAATATTAACCCTTGCCCCTTTTTGTAAAGCGTGCTCAATAAATAAAATATCCGCGCCACAAGCTGCTGAAGAATAAGTTTCTATATCTCCAAGGCTTTCGATTTTATCTTTGATAAGACTGCTAACTTCTGACTCAAGCCACCTTGGAAAACGACAATCCACTTTTTCATCCTCATCTATCATGTGTCCCGAAAAAACCACAATTTTAGGAATAGAAAAAAGCTCAGTCAATTTATGGTAGATATCACTTGGAATTTTTTGATAAGAGTAAAGAAGTGAGAGGTTTTTTTTAGTGGCGACTTGCGAACCAATATCTTTTTTGTTTAACTCGATCGCTTGTCTTAAATAATTAATCGCCTCCTCATAATCTTTTAATATAATAAGTGCTTCTGCTAACGTAGCCAGGTCCCAATAATTATTTTTCGTTACCCCCTGAGCTATATAAAAAAGATTTCTGAATACTTCCTTGGCAATTTCGAGCGCTATTTCTTCGTTGCCAATTATCAATTGCAGAGTCGCTAAGTTGATACCGTGCCACGGATTTTTTGCTTTGGCATATGCCTTTTTATAAAACTCAATAGACATATTTAGATTTTCATTGGTATCCGGGAGATGAGGTTGGGAAATGGAAGGTTTTTTTCTAGCCAGATTTTTATAAGCACTGGCCAAAATACCCAGGACAACTTCATCATCTTGATTTTCTTGAAGTAAATCCATCAAAACTGATTTTGCCTCTTCACTCATTTCCATCCGGTTTAATATTAATGCAAAAGATTTTTTTATTTGTGTATTATTTGGAAATAAATCAATTCCTTCTGACAAAACATCATACGCCAACAAAAGTTCCGCTTTTAAAATGCATTCATCTACAAAAACCAGATAGTTGTTAACATCCAAGGCCCATACATCTTTCTTATGTTCAAGCCATCTTTCATGTAATTGTTGAATTTTTGATTTATTTTCCTTCATGGAAATATTATAGATGATGATTTATGAAATCAAAAACAGTTTTTAACTTCTTATTAATTCTTCTACATCTTGGGTAATTTGATTCAAATCTTCCTGGTCTGGTCGGTATTCAACATTTCTAGCAGGTTTTTTAAACACCCAATTCAGCTTGACTAAAAGATTTTCAATTTCTTTTAATGCAGAATTATTCCAGCCATATGAACCAAATATATAACCATATTTGTTAGTAGGATGTAGTCCCTTTATATACATTACAAAAGCACTCACCGTAGGTAACATCGTATTATTTAAAGTGGGTGACCCAATGGCAATATATTTGGCATCCAAAATCTCTCCTGCAACATCAGAAACATGATAATGTTTCAAGTTTCTAAGCGTAACTGGAATATTATGTTTTTCGAAGGTAGACATCACCTGATGGGCCATTTTCTCCGTAGATCCCCACATAGAGTCATAAACAATAACTGCCTTGTTAATATGCTTTCCCAAACTCCAATCGGTATACTTGCGCAAAATTTCTGATATATGTTTCCGCCAAATAACTCCGTGACTGGTGGCGATCATTTTGATTGGTAAATCATGGATTCCACTCATCACTTTTTTTACAGGCCCCGCGTATGGCCACACAATATTGGCGTAATATTTGGAAGCTTCTTCCATAATAATATCAAGCGGATTCTCGTCGTCAAATAAAGCAGCTGTAGCCATATGTTGTCCAAACGCATCGTTGGAAAACAAGATCTGATCTTCCTTGATATAAGTGGTCATGGAGTCAGGCCAGTGGACCATAGGAGCTAAAACAAAAGTTAGTGATCTTTTACCAATCTTAATCTCATCACCAGTTTTGACCAATTCTATATTCCAGTTTTGAATTGAATAGTGCCTGCCTAAAGCCTTAAGGCCACTTTTATTAGTAATTATTCTAATCGAAGGATTAATTTCCACCATTTTTTCAATTCCACCAGAATGATCTGGTTCTATATGGTTAGCCACTAAAATATCTATTTTGTCCAAAGGAGTAATGGATTCAATCCTTTGTTTCATCTGTGGAAAAAAATCAGCTTTAACCGTATCAATCAAAACATTTTTTTCATCTAACATGAGGTAGGCATTATAGGTGGTTCCTCTTTTAGTTTCGTAACCATGGAAATTTCTCATGTTCCAATCTTTCCCACCTACCCAAAAAATATCATTTGAAATTTCAAAAGCTCGCATATGTCACCTCATCGGTTGATTCAAAACAGTGAATATCTAACCGACTTGCACTATAACTAATCTTCATTTTCTTGTAAATGTTTCCAAGGTGGGGACTTAGAGTTTATAACGCTTTCTGCTTATAACTTAACAATTCATCGAAACTTTCTTCTTTTTGAATTTGCAGCTTGTTATGAATATATTGCTTAATAAATTCCTTATCAGTTTGGGCCAACGACGCAAAGCTTACACCTGCTGCAAGTTTTACCCGCTTACTAATAGTCACAAATCCAATATCCTCAAACCACTTAATTTGGGCCTTAAATTTTATTTCCCGCCCTTCCAACTCTAAAACTGCATCATCTATCAAGGTATCAACTTGAAAAATTTTTTTGTCTTCGTTTTCCACATATATTTTAATACCGCTTTCCGATATATCTGAGACTCTCCATTTTTTATCTGGCTGAGCACCACCCACCGCTCTTTTTTTCAAAAGGGTCTTTTCAAAACTTAAAAATTTTAGCCTGGGGAATTCTCTTCTTTCAACTTTCCAAATCATCTCCGGAACGGGTATTTTTAAAGAATTTTCCTGATAGTAGTCCTTAGGATTTTTGATAAGAAAAAACAGTCCACCCTTATCTATATTACCTCGAATGCAAATCTCACTCCATTCTCCAGAGCCAATTTGTTTTTCAAATTCAACACCTTTTTTATTCATCACCCATTTAAGAACAAACTCTTCTTGAACACCATGGTTTATTTTTAAAAAGCAGTTAATATCCAATAGTCCCCGGGGCGACCAAAGGTTTATATGTGGACAATTTTCACAAAGATCTTGAAGATAATCTTTTTTTTCTTCTTTCTCGGTAATTTCATTAAATATTTCTGAAAGTTCATCGTTGGTACCGCTAGATAATAAATCCAAAAAGGATTTTTCCAGATCTAGTTTGGGATTTTTCACCAGACTAGGCTTATTATTAGTGGAGACTTTTGGAGTTTTGATGCCTGGATCTGCATCTGCATCATGAAGAGGGTGATAGCGGCCTTCCACTTTTGCCAGCTTGGCATCCAATAATTCCATCTCTGAACTAAGATTAACATTTCCAAATATATTTTCCAGTTCGCTATTTACTTCTAAACTCAATGTAGCATTTTTACTTTTTTTACTTCCCCCGAGCAAAACGGTTGCCATCTGACTGTCATGATTTTTTTTCAGACTTTCTTCTTTTCCCTGCATTCGCTCTCTCTCTCCGAAATGATTATCCAACAATGTCAGAAGCTCTTGATTTGCCCGGCTAAGAGGAATAATAGTAGCCTCAGTGCGAATTTTAGGAAGACTTCCATCTCCCGTGATCAGAACCACTTTCATGTACCACTTAATAGCCTCTTTATTGAGTTCATTAAATTCGGTAAGATTTTTTTTGAGCTGAATGGAGCGAGATACAAACCATACCGCCACTCCAGTAGCTTTCTCTTCCGCAAATTTTTTAATATCAGTTAAAGTAGTAACTTCTGTAATGTAATAAATATCGTCCTTGTTGATACGTTCCAAAAGCTTTCTTGGTACGATACTTTTAAATGGATTAATAAGAATTAAATCTCTTTTCATATTTTGTTCTATGGTGTTTTCCAGTATCCATAATACACTGCTAAGTTCTTAAAATCATGAAGTCAAAGTTTGCCTACTTCAGCGTAGGAACCGCTTTTAAGCTTGTAACCTACTGATATTACATTTAAATTATTTCACTGTAATTAATTTGGTGAAATTTCCACTTATTTTGCATATTCAAATTATTCAAGGAGTGCAAGATGCAAAACGTGTTTGACGTAATTAAGGAAAGAGAAAAAGTAATGGAGCAATATTATCGGGATTTGGTAAAGAAAACCACTAATCAAGGGATCAAATCAATTTTGCTAATGATTGCCGACGAAGAAAGCAAGCATTTTGACCATTTCGAGAGTATGAAAAAGCAAATTGCCAACCCTGAAAAAAGCACACTGCTAGTAGATTCCCGAAAAATTTTAAAGTCTCTTAAACAAAATAAAAACATAACTCCGATCAATATCAGTCAACTTGAACTTTATGAAAAAATTCGCGACGAGGAAAAGCGAAGTGAAATTCTTTTTAAGGACCTCGCCAATAATGAAAACGACCGTGAACTAAAATCAATATATGACCAAGTGGCAAATGAAGAGCACCGTCATTATCTAATTATGGACGAAATTTGTGAATTTATCGCCAGACCTAATGATTGGGTTGAATCACCTGAGTTTAGCAATTTAGATCATTATTAATTAATCTAATTTTTAAATTAAATTATAAAGGAGAGCTTTAGAAGCTCTCCTTATTTCAGATCATCTAATTTCCATTCAAAACCCAGGAATGTTCTAGGGTCTACCGGTAAAGAGTAAATTCCATAAAAGCTCGTGGGCAGTTTACTATAGATTGGTAAAAGGGCGAATAACGGATCATTAATTCTACCAATGGGTGTTTGAATTGTTCTATTTTTAGCAGCTCCGTATTGTTCAGTATAAAGCAAAGAGGAAAAAGCTGTTAAAGTTTGTTCTCCTCGAATAGCCACATCAAACCACCTGTTCTTTATACTTGGCATATCAAAGGAGTGTCCCACGTTGAAATGTTGGGTAATATAATAGTAATTTTCAGGTACCTTAATTTCTTCTTCGACTACTTCACCCGTACAAATAAAGAAGCCTCTATTTAAAAAATCTGATTTTAATTCAACACTCAGCTCGTTATTCCAATAAATTTCAACTCCGCCTTTTTTCATAAAAACTTTGCTATCAGGATTTAAATTAAATCCCGCAGGATTGAGTTTTATGGATACGCAATGTTCATATTTATCAAACACTAAGTTAAATTCGTTTCTTTGTACTACTAAATTAACGCTGTTACCTGTTCCCTCATCTGTACCATTAGAATAGCTTTTACTACGAGATAAACTCAATGAAGTGTTCGCACCCATATTAAATGGTAGCGAAATGGGTAATAATTTATCAAGACCAGTGGAAATATCGACCCCAGTCGACCGGCTGGAAGTCGTTGATTGGCCATATCCCCACTGAACGCCTGAACTAACACTCATATTTACCGATAGCCCTTTTTGATGCTCAAAACTTTGAAGACTATGAGCGCGAATTTTTCTTTCAATTACAAAAACGTTCCAATATTCTCTAGCAAAACTCATGCAAGCACTAGCAGCTTCATAATGGCTTTGGGGCAAAATCTCATGGGCAATATCGGAGATATACATCGGTGCATTGGAGCTCATCTTCTCAAATACATCTACAGGATAAAGATTTCTAGCATAGTCATAAAACCAATATTGGCATAACTTTTTAACGAACTCTTCAGTCATCTCTCCAGTAAGGACAAACTTACCTAACTCTCGTTTAGAAAAACTAGGCTGCAAAGACAAGTGATTTTTATTGGTTGATTTATTTAATATTAAATTTTGCTCATCTGGGAAGGTATGGAAATTACCTTTCAAATATTGAGCAAACCTCGCATGATCTTTCTTGTGCCATAGTGGATTAGAAAGCCTGGACAAGAAGTCATCAATATTTAAGAAACTTTCCATGATTTCACTACCACTTAAATCAATGTAATTCAGATTATTTTGCGCAAGAAAATGGGTAAGCTTTGACGCTTCCAAGGCCCTGGCTTTTTTTGCCTCAACAAGCTTTTCCCCTCTTTCAATCATACGAGTGGTTGTAATATCAAATCGAGGTGGAGCATAACCGGTCATTTCTTTTTTAGACCTTTCGTCATAGTACTTTATAGGAATCAACTCCTCTTGTAGACCAAAATGATCTTCTGCCGCTGTATCTAATTCCAATTCGTCGGCATTCACCGTTTTATAAATTTTCTCTCCGTTTTCATCATAACCAAATCCAGAATTTAAATTAAGAAAAAGCTTTTTCATACTAGCTTCATAATCATAGAGTGAATTGATAAAGTGATCAGCATCAGCTTGCTCATATTGTCCAAAAAGATAGACCTCACTATTTTGAGTTAAATTATCACTTTCATCGGCTATCTCTAGCTCCCCGTTTACCAATCGCGGATCAGTTTTATCCAAACCTTCTAAAACGTTGCCACTTTCATCTTTAATATTAGATTTTTCATACTTAAATCTTACGGGAACTTGCTTTTCAGCGATGGGAAAATTCAATTCTTTTTGAGCAATGGCTATATAAGTGGAGAGTTCATCTGGACTAATGTAATTATTTCCTCGAGATTGATTAATGTTTTTTACGTCCCCTGAGTTGACTTTATTATATTTAGAGATTTTTAGTTTTTCATTAAGGCTCTTTAACACTTGTTCTTGCTTTTTAGGGGATAGCGATCGCATTAATTTATCTAAATTGTTTTCGGTAAGCGAATTGAGACCATTTTTTTGGTCTCCAGGTAAAACCGGACCAGCTTCGCTTTCATTTAAAATCATAACTGGACCAATATAAGGTTTGGATACTAATCCGCTATCATGAGCAATAAGCTGATCCCATGATTTTTTGGTTTTATCCTCTCTTAAATCAGGATCTTTTGGAACAATCTGCCCTTGATCATCAACCATCAACTTATCTTCATAAACGGGAAAAATTTCAATCATTAAAAGATTTCGAGAACCCATCAATCGAATATCATCTATTTCAAAAGTAACATCCGTTATAACCCTTCCATAAAAAACTTCCACAAATTTGGTTACATGAGAGATATACTCGCCTGCATGGAAGGGGTCTTCATAAAAGTTTCTCATTAAAACCAGTTTTAATAAATATCTCCCAGGATAAAGCGGCCAGATAGGTTTAACTCTGGTCATGGCGTGATAGGCCATATAATCCGGATCAATTCTAACGATTAAATGCTTTCTTAGAGTAAGATTAAGTTGTTCATCGATTATATAATCAAAACCCAAATTTCTATAGCTAAAGTGGGGCATAAACACAGTACTTGGTGGTTTTTTATCAAGATCTTGTCCGCCCTCGAGTAAATCTTTTCTTTCCACAAGTGCCGATCCAAACGTAAAGCCAAAGTCCCAAGGATTGATTGCAATCCCATGGCGTTCCGTAAAGGATAATTCTTTGTTTTCAAGAATAAAATACTGAATGTGGTAATGCTCCTTATCATACGCTTTAAAAACCAGTCTATCCGGCCAGGAAAAACATCCATCTTCCCCAGTAGTTCTAACCAACAAGCTGCGATTACCTGATTCATCCTGATAAGCGGTATGAATTTTAAAATCTTGATTCCGAAGTGGTTTATAGCCATTAAAGGGATCCTTAATACAAACTGATGAATTGTAATTAACCTCTAAAGTCGGAAGAGAAATTTTTCCATAACTTTGAAACTTAGGAGTTTTTATTGTCACACTATATCGATTAAGCGCCCAATCAGAATCTGTTTCAAAAGGTAACATATCCTTATCATCAATTTTAGCTCCAGATTTCTGGGCACTCTCGATTTTCTTTCCATGATTTTGATAGCCAGTAAACACTTCCCTTACATACTTTCCTTCTAAATCATCCGTATATTTTTCAAGACTAAAATCATATCCATCCTTCTTGAAAAGCGAAAATTTACTAGTGCTTACCGCACTCAAACTTCCATTTTTTCTACCGGCCATTTGATCAACTGGACCTAGATAATAAACACCATGAAAAGGTTTAAGTTTTTCTTTTAAATACTTAAGATCATCACTTGGACTTACGATCAATCCCACTTCCACTTCACCACGGGTTGGAAGAAGTGGAATATTAAGTTCTCTTTCCAATTTAATCTTTTGATCGATCATTTCCACTGGTTCATCAAGAGATTTTTCATCAGATAAAGAAATTACTTTTTTATCTTCTAAAATTAAAGCGGTACTTTTTTTATTAATTAAATAAGGACGTACAATAAAGAGACCCTTGTTTATTTTATAAAAAACGGTTTCACCATTTATGTCTAGAAATTTTATTTCCGGAGATATATGAAGTTCCAATTTACTCATATAGCCGTCTGGAGTAATTCGCCCGGATGAAAGCATAAGATTATCAACTTTCTCAACCCACAGCTGAGCTTTTCTGGCCCCTACACCACTTAAATATTCTTGAACCTTTTCGAAGGCTACCATATGGGAAGGCTTATCTCCTTTATCCAAATCATAAAATGTTTCTTCTGCCTTACTTCTTCTCCAGGGATTAACTGCATAATTTATATCCTGGTATCCCCGCTGAGCCCCTTTAGAAGTCACGGTTCTTTTTAAATGAACATAATTGGAATCATAAGTTAAATAATTGAAATCTACTCGATCATCATAAACCAAACAACCATTTTCATTGGTTTTTAAAATTTTACTTTCTTTGCCGTTTGATATTTCAAAAGTGTTTCTTATTATTTCTTTCTTCGTACCATGATCTTTAAAGCAAATTTCAATGTTATAAATTCTAGTAATTGGAAAACCATAAGTTTTTTCGTTTATAGTTGAAATGCCGTTGCTGGTGATTTTACTGACATAAAATGAGCCATTTTCATTATAAGTGGGTCTCTCTTGGGGAGTCTTCACACTACAAGCGAAAAAGAGCAAACCTCCTAAGATCAATAAGACTCTCAAGACACAATTACACTGAATTTCTTTCCATTTAGAATTTAACATCTAATGTCTCCAGTTTTATTGAATAACTAGTACGTTTTGCCATCAAACCTGATTTATAAACCAAATCTGAATCCATATATCCTGCTTTAAGTTTTAATTTATAATTCGTAAATTCCATGCCCAACTCATAAATATAACCTTGACGGTTGTTAAGCCCTAATTGATATGTCGAATAGTAAGCTGGTGCTACATCAGGCTCGCAATAAAAGGATCTAACCTTAGATGTTAAGGTTAGATCCTTTGATACGGTAAACTCAATTCCACCACCGGTTGAATAGCCCTTGTTCAATCCACCAGGAGCTTGATCATTTAAGAGGTAACTTCCCAAAGCAAGCAATGTAAAGTTAGATAAAAAATCATATTCAACCAAAACTGCAGCAGAATATCCAGAAAATCCATAATCGTAATGATATCCATCCGAAACGGTATTTCCCCTCGTTATACTTTTTTGGGCCACAATTGATGGAAGATTATCAAACTGATATTTAGTTATAAACATAGTGGATTTCAAATAATCTTTTTTATCACCGAGGTTTAGTTTTACTGACTGAGCATGAAAACGTGGTGAGGCTTCTCGCTCTTCTACCCCTGAATCTAAAGAATAAGATGTTGGAATTGATTCCTCCAACAGCAGATCCATTTTTACTTTTTCAAAATTTAGCACATGAATAGCTGCTTCTATTCCTGGAAAAGAAGAGCTTGCCATCAAGTATGCATTTCCAATTCTTTTTTCTGGCTGATGACTCAAAACACCTGCATTTAAATCTAAAAAATCGTGGGGTGCAAAGTTTATAAGGGCTTCATCAACGCTAAACGTATTGTTTGGCTCAAACTCGCCATATAGGGACTGAGCTTGTCCCTGAGAAATGGATATTTTGGGTTCCCCATAAAAACGAAGACTTTCAACCAGTTGATAATTAAGTTTCATTGAGCCTGACAGGTTGGCTGCGGTCCCCTGAGAAATTTCATCATTTAACTTTTCAGCCCCAAGCTTTATCCGCCAGCTTCCTGAAAATTTGGTGTTTTTGTTTAATATATTTGCAGTTGAAGTTTTGGGGTTTACTGAATTTTGTTTAGATAGTTTAGTCTGCTCATCAGCAAAAGAAGTCCCTATCAGTATTTGCACTGCTAAAGTCGATAAAAGTACTTTGTTGATCAAACCTTTCATCTATAAACCTTATTTAGGTATTAAAAGCTAAAATCGCAATTTATTTTTCTTTACTGCATACAATTGTAAAAACTATACGCAGTGCGATATCGCTAACTACCTAATAAATGGTAAAAATCCATTTAAACCCAGTTATATAACATAGTAGATGCACTATTGATGCCACACGTCACAGTCTCCTATACCAACTGACTTGCCACAATGGCGATCAATTCATAAATAATTTTAATTTATTTAACGGGTCAAAATTCCTGCATTTTGACAGTTAAAATTTGTTTAAATTAAATATAATACTTCCGAATAGCTAACTAGTTATTAAACCCATTGTTCTGGTCCAGTTAATATTAGACAGCTAAAGGCAATAAATGAGCAAAAAGAAAACTGTTCTCATCGTAGACGATGACAAAGATGTTCGAGATGTATTGTCCGTCTTTTTAAAAGAGAAGGATTATTACGTTATTTGCGCTGATTCACCGGCTATCTCGCTGCGCTTGCTGCAAGAATTAAAAATAGACCTCCTAATAAGCGATCTAGCAATGCCAGGTATGAACGGCTTTGATTTCATCAAACTCGTATGCCTCACTTTAGAAGTGGAAGACCGACCGAAAATAGTTATTTATACTGGCTACAAAGAAATGTTAGCTTCTGAGCCTGCTTTTCAAAATGTCGACAAAGTTATCGACAAATCAACAGATATTAGAAAAGTTATTAAAGAAATCGACGCCCTGCTGGGACATTAAAAACCTACCAGCAACCACCGGCCCCATCATCATCATCATTGTAGGTTGGATAGTACCAATATCGTCTACCCTTTTCAGAAAACAAACTTAGATGCATCACGGTTCCCCCTAAGCCAATGGACATATTAAGAGGATTCCAATCGTAAATTAAACTTCCGTCTTGTGGATGCCAGTACATTTCACAAAGGTATTTTTGGGCAATCTTTAAATCCATTTTTGATTTAAAAACCACGTCAATCGCATCAGCACTTATGTGATCACTATTCGTAGCCCCACCGACTAAACGGTTATAGCAAGATGGTCTATACCAACTTGTTACCCAAATAGGTGCATTGATGAACCGTCTGACATCTTCAAAGATCAAAAGGATAGAGGCAGCTTTCATCCAATTCCCTTGAGGCGGAATTAAATTTTCTAGATTACATGCTTGGGCTGCTTCTGCGGTTCTAGCTATGGCTATTTCACGGGCGGTGAAATTGACAATTTGTGAATTCCGTAAAAATTGATCCAGATCACTAAAATTATTTATGTATTGCAAAGAATCTACGTATTGACCACCTAACATTTCAATAAATCGCTTATAAGTTTCTTGGCTTTCTTTTGGTGATTTTCTACCAAAAGGCTCAGTCACCAAATCGGATTCAGGCTCGTAATCTAGCGGTTCACCCTTATCATAAATTTGTTTTTCTACGACACAGGAAACCCATAACAATGATACAACCGTTAAAATTAGAAAATTTTTTTTCTTCATGTGTGAATAATTGTAATATAACAATTAGATCAAGCAAAGTGATAACAGAGTATAAATAGTTAAATCTTTTTCTTCAAAACCATCGTGCTGCTTGGCAAAGCAGCTATAACTCACTTAAAATATTAACTATGCAAGAAATAAATTGGTTTAAATCAATTCTCGAATTATTTGGTGGCTTAGCTTTATTCCTTTACGGCATGGATCTGATGAGCTTGGGGATGAAAAAATTTGCCGGAAATAAGATGCGTTCTATATTAGCACTCATCACCAAAAATAGATTAGTAGGACTTATTACGGGAGCATTTGTTACCGTAATTGTTCAGTCATCTTCAGCTACAACCGTGATGTTGGTTGGTTTTGTCCAAGCTCAACTTTTAACTTTCAAACAAACACTTGGTGTAATTCTGGGGTCTGATATTGGAACTACCGTGACCACCCAATTAATTGCCTTCAATGTTACTGAGCATGCACTACTGATAGTTGTCATTGGATTTACCATTGGACTACTTACCAAAAATGATCAAACCAGAAATTTAGCAAGCGGTATATTAGGTTTTGGTTTGTTATTTTTTGGAATGAAAATAATGGGGGATTCAATGCTCCCCTTTAAATCTTACACTCCATTCATTGATGTATTAAAAACACTAAAAAACCCTTTTCTTGGAGTTTTGGTCGGAACTATATTTACTGGCATTATTCAAAGTTCTGCAGCCTTCATTGGAATTGTTATGGTATTGGCACAGCAAGGTCTTATTAATATTGATATCGGTATCCCACTCATTATGGGCTCAAATATTGGAACATGTGTTACTGCTTCCTTGGCGTGCATTGGAACTGGAAGAGCTGCCCAAAGAGTTGCGCTTGCGCATATCCTGTTTAAAATTTTTGGAGTACTTCTGGTTTTTCCCTTTCTCGGATATTTTACAGAACTTATTCGTGAATTGGGTAACCTGTTTGGTGCAGACTCTCCCCGAAAAATAGCTCACGCTCACTCCATCTTCAACATAGCGCTGGCGTTTATTGCACTTCCTTTTTTAAAACAATTTTATCAAATGATCATGAAAATTATGCCCGAAAAAATTGAGATTATCTCTGACGAGGAAAAAAAGCTTCTCCCATTTATTAAAAACCTGGATGAAAACCTTATTACAGTCCCCTCAGTTGCAATTGACCTTGCACGTGCTGAAATTTTTCAAATGATTAAGCTCATGGAAAAGATGGTAAACTATGCCCTTATTCCATTTATGAATAAAACCATCCCCATGGATAATAAATATCCCCACATTGATATCATCAAGGGATTCAAAGTCAGGGAAGAAAAAATCGATTACATTGAAACCCAAGTTTCCAACTACCTACTTCGAGTTAGTCAGCAAGAAATCACCCACGAAGAAACCAATCAGGTTTTTAATCTTATTTCCATCATGAAAGACACCGAAAATATTGCCGATCTAATTGAAAAAAAGCTGATCCCACTGATTACCAAAAAATCAGCGATCAATCACCACTTTTCGCATGAGGGACAACTGGAACTTGAAGAATACCACCAAAAAATCTGCAAACAGATAAGCCGAGTAAAGCTTGCCTTCAAAGATTTGGATGCCCAAAAAGGTATGCACACCATTGATAAAATGCAAGAGTATTTAACCCTTGAAGCGAACTTTAAACTTAAGCACCTCAAAAGGTATCAACAAATGAAAGAGGAAACTCTGGATACTCATGAAATTCATATGGATCTCATGGATTTACTCAAACAAATAAATGTCTATACCGGAGAAATTGCTAAAAGCATCACCCAAATTTCAGTGGGTAAAGATACCTCCAAGCAAGAACTAAAAATTATTCCTTCAACCGTGTAATTAAAGCCACGATAGGATCCCAAAACAAAGCTTTGGTCACATGAAATGCGATATATGGGTTTTCGTACATTCTTCTCATGGAGTAAGCATACCAATCTTTACCGTAGGGAATATATAATCTAACTTTATAACCTTCTCGCACTAGTTTTTTAGCCACCTGAGTTCTTACTCCATAAAGCATTTGGAATTCAAATCTTTGTTTATCTAATTGGTATTTTTTAAGCAAATCAATTGCTCCCTCCAGTAAATAATCATCATGAGTAGCAACCCCAATTTTAAAATTATGAGTCAGCATATATTCCAAACATTTTAAATAATTTTGTCTGACTAAATTCTTGCCTTTGATTGAAATCTCAGGAGGCTCCAAGTAGATTCCCTTGCACAGTCGAACATCCCCACTCGATTTAATAATTTCCAAATCATGCCAAGTTCTTTTTAGATAAGCCTGAAAGACTATTCCCACTCGATCATATTCCTGCTTTAATTCTGTATAAAGTTTTATGGTCTGATCAGTATAGGGAGAATCCTCCATATCTATTCTTAAAAACAGAAGATCATCTTTAAGCGCTTTTACAATTTCCCGAAATTGATTTAAAGCATAGTCATATGATATCAAAAGACCCACGGCTGTTGGCTTAACTGAAATTCCACCTTTAATTTTTTGGTGAGCAATAGTTTTTATTAATTCTTTGTATTCACTTACAAAGGCTTCAACTTTTTGTTCACTATCCGCCGCTTCGCCGAGAATATCCAATGTACCCACAAAACCTTGCTCATTAAGCATCTTGGTCTTATCGATTGCCGCCAAGAGAGTTTCACCAGCCACATACTTAAAGGCTACCAGCTTAATAATTGGTCGTGGTAAAAATCCTAACAGTTTAATCGGGAATTTAAGAAGACTCATAATATTGCTCCTACCGATAGTAGTAAAAATACTAATCGATATCTAAATCCACATCCCAAGACGAATCATAGTTCCAGTCCTCTTCAACCTTATCACCAAGGTTTCCTTCCATCAGAGACTTTTCAGGGCTAAGCTTGAACATTTGATAAATTTTATTAAGCAGTTCTTTTCTTCCAAAAGGTTTAACAAGTATATCGGATATCTTGGCCCTAATGGCCATCAATATATGTTCTTGCCTAAGCGCACCTGAAATAAGCAGGTATTTAGTACTTTGATATTTCATGGTTTTTTTCAAGTCTTGAATAAAATGAATGCCGTCTTTTCCTTGCATCATATAATCAGCAATAACTAGATCAAATTCTTGATTTTGCATTTTTTGATGCCCTTGCAAAGCACTATCCGCGGTAATGATCTTGGCAACATATTTGGAAGCTAGTAAAAAATTTCTGATGATATCACAAATATCTTTTTCATCATCCACCACCAATATGGTCATTTTGGGAGGATTATCGCCACTATTTAGCACCGCGCTTTTCCTCCAAAACTTTTTCAATTGTGTCTTTTATCTGATCTTTACTAAAAGGTTTGACAATGAATCCAGAGATATTCAAGCTGTCTTTATCATATTTATATTTAGACAAGTTAGACCCAGATGAAAGATAAAACACCGGGGTCGTAATCCCCTTATCTCGGAGTTTTTGCACAAACTCGGTGCCATTTAAACCAGGCATTTCATAATCGGTTATGATCAAATCCACATTCATTCCATCCACAAATTTCAAAGCTTCTTTGGGGTCGGTTGATCCTATAAAAATATATTCCGTATCTTTAAATATCGTATTGAAAACATTCAATACTTCCACTTCATTATCCACTACTAAAATTTTAAAACCGTCTTTGTTAACCAAACGATTCAAGTTCGACTCACTATAACTGTAACTGGAAGCTTCTATGGCCGGTAATTCAATTCTGAAGATTGTTTCACCCTTTTTTGAAGAAAACAGGGTTAATTTACCGTTATGAGAATCTAAAATACGAGTACATATAGACAACCCCAGTCCGGTCCCCTCTCCCACTTTCTTGGTGGTAAAAAACATATTAAAAATATTTTTCTGGTTTTCTTCACTTATCCCGTCACCATTATCAATAATATCAATGATGGTTTTTTCCTCTTCTTGATCCCTTGATAAATTAATAGTGACCAGTTTATTTTTTTCCGATGAACCCTTGATGGCATCGTAAGCATTTTTCAAAAGGTTGACGAGTACTTGTTCAATCTTGATTCTATTGATAAGTCCAACTGAATTTATATCAGCTATATTTTTAACAAGCTTTATCCCAGATTCCATATACAAAGATCGCACCAACTCCATGGAACTATCAATAACGTCAGCAAGTCGTATATACTCTCTTTTATCTTCAGCTGAATGTAAAAAGCTTCGCATGTTATAAATTATCGAATGAATGCGTTTAAGCGAAGACCAAAGATTTCTTACCGAACTTTGTAAGGATTGCTTTTTTAATTCGGGGTCTGTAGTTTTATCCTTTAAACAATATTCTAAAACCTCCAGATTACCTTTCGCGACCGTCAGAGGGTTAGTGATCTCATGAGAAATACTAGCGGTCAGTTCTCCAAGTGTAGAAAGTTTGTCAGAATTAAGGATTTGCTTATAGGCTATTTTTAATTCCTCCATGTTGATCTTATATTTGTCATAAAGTCGTCTTTCTACACTTAATTCATTAAAAAGAATTTGAACAGCCAACTCTTTACCAATCAAAACAGGAAAAACCTTCAGTACGGCAAATTTTTTTTCTTTATTAACTATAAAATCAATTTCTTCACTGAGCATCTCACGATCATTTTTAAGTGCTTCCGAAACAAAATTTTTAAAATCAAAGCGAGTTGCATTGACAACGGCAAAGACAGTGGCTTCTTTTAGAAGTCGAGGAGCCATCTGAGTAAAAATTCTAAAGCTATGGTTAAAATAAATAAAAGTTCCATCATCTTTTATTATGGTCACCGGCTCAAAAACTGCATCAAACACGGATAACTTTTCTTTGGTTTCAAATGTTCTCATTAGATATTATTCCTTTTATCTATTTAAAAACGAAAAATATTGTGTCTCAATATCATCAAATTCCATTTCGTCATTACATTTTTTACAAATCATTTTTGGAGCCTTTTGATTTTCTATATCCTTAGTTAGTAACCTGACCTTCTTTTCTTCGTCACATTTAGGACAAAAATAGGGGGCGTAAAAAGATTCAATCAAAGCACCTTCTTTTATAAATCCAAAGACCATACTGATTTGTTCGATAACAATTTGCGGACAATTCTTATAAACTACTTTTTTGGTATCCGGTATTTTTTCTACAAAAGAGATCCACCCCCTTATGCCACAAGAATTAAGGGTGTCGACATTTTCAAAATCAAATTCGTAAATTTTGGCTTCCAAATCATTTAACTCTTTGAAATCGGCATCTTCATCAATGCTTCCTTTTAAAAGTATGGTTGCTGTGTCATTCACAATTTGAGTTTCCAATCTAAGTTTTGATCCCACTTTTAAACTCCTTCATATAAATTAAATGACGTCGTTCGTCCTTTAAATGTTTTTATCCTTTTACTACGATCAATAACACAGATGATTTCTGTATATTGATTTTGTTTTACGTTGATGATTATTTGATTAGTACTTAAAAGGGTCATGTATAACCCAAGTCCGGCTCCACCACTTTTATGCACTGGTGTTTTTTCACGAAAACCACGCTCCAAAGACTTGATCAGCTGATTTCGAGAAAGAGTACCAAAGGGGTCTTTGACTGAAAGAACTAAAAAGTTTTCATCAACTCCCAGGTTAAGTTCAATATCACAATCCAATAATATTTTTTCACTTCTTGATTTATTATTATGTTGTGAACTGTAAAAAGCGTTCATTAAAAGTTCGTTACCAAGCAGCTTTAAATAACCCAGTGGGGAATCAAAAAACGGGCCAATGACAATCCGGTTAAACAAACAATCCAAGGATTCATCTATCAATTTTGAATCCCTGATAGTCATTTCTACTATTTCACTATCTGGGTGCAAAAAAGATTGTACGGTAGGATGAGTATTATTCAATTGGTAGTTAAGATGCAATTGAAATTCACGATCAAGAACTAGGCTCTCTTGGCCTATTACGTGATTTAAATGATACTTGCATAAATAATCAAACAAAACTTTTTCAAATTCATGATGAGTAATCAGCATAACCTTAGGACCTGACTTATTCATGATCTGTTCGAAATCTTTTCCCAAATATTTTGTATCCAGCAAAATGATATCCGCATCTTGCGCGAAATCATTTTTAACTAAAGCTTGGCTTTTAAAATTTAATGATAATCTTTTTTTATTTTCATCACTAAGTAAATTGGAAATTATCATCATATCCTTCATATATTCAGCTTAGTAATAATCAATGTTATATCGTCGCCGTTAGGGACATTTTTTTTATATTCGTTTAGATCCATGATAACATTATCCCTCATTTTGACAGTTGTTTCACCATGGTTTTTGATCAAGGATTGCAAAAACCTTCTTTTACCCCATTGCTTCCCGTCTTGGTTCGTACATTCAACCAAACCGTCGGTATAAAGGATTAGTAGATCGTTATGGTCTAAGAAAATCTGATCACACTGAAAAGCTGCCATAGGATCATGCCCAAGCCTTGGGCCCAGTGCTTTAGTCAAAGGAATAAAATCATCTTTATCAACTGGTAAGACACCGCCTTTATTTTTTAAAAGCAAGGGAGGATTATGAGAAGCATTTGAATAAGATAAAGTCCTGGCATTTATGTCAATTATTCCCACAAAACAAGTAAGCATGATATTAGCACCAACGCTACAAACCGCATGGTTCATTAAACTTAAAATATTATCAGGTCGACTTAAAATTGATGCATCTTGCTTGGATAATTTTTCTAATATCGACGCAGCCGAATTAATGGTAGCTGTTAATAATGCCGCTGGCACACCATGCCCTGTAGCATCAGCTAAAATTAAAATCGTTTTATCTTGGTGCTCAATATGCCCCCACCAATCGCCACCACATTCCGTTGCTGGTGTGTAATAGGCTGCGATGGATACATGCTTTAATTCAATTTCAGATTTAGGGAAGAAAGCGGTTTGCACCAAACTGGCAACTTTCATCTCATTTTCCAATCGAGACTTCTCTTTCATCTCACTCATGTACATAACAATTTCTTCACTCATCAAATTGAATGAATCTGCTAATACTCCCACTTCATCATATGAGTTAATCGACACTTTAGATGTGAAATCCCTCTTAGACAGTCTTTTAGTTGCTAGGTACAGTTGATTAATATTTCCAGTGACATTTCTTGAAAAAAAGACACCGGTAATCAAAGATAATGACAAAACCAGCAGAGCAAAATAAAGAGATTTATTAATGAGATAAGTAGCAGCGCTAAAAGCTGCAACTTGGGATATCTCACTAATGATATATTTATTAAAACCTGGTACCTTGCTATAGGATATCAACACAGATTCGTTATTTAGGTTTGTCCCTTCAAAGGTTCCCTTATCTACTTTAGAAGAAATCAAACTGGCCCACTGTTTTATGTCAATTGCCGTTTCATTGTTGGGTCCATAAAAAACTGAACCCGATAGATTAAGCGCATAGGATTTATATAGATTATTTTGATCAAGTATTTTCCCAAATTGACTTGTGTTAACTCTTAAAATAAATATCTCATCTTGTTCTTTTATGGAAAAAATAAAGTGCGGAATTTCACCCATTGTACCAATATTTTTTAAAAAAACCTGATCTTTGCCTGCGGAAATTTCACTTACATAAGAGAAAAGTGAATGATGACAAATTTCCTCCGTTTCTCGAGCACGGGGATTGCACATGGAGATTATGTTCTTATTATTTTTAAAAATTTGTAAGTCAATAAAATCATCATTTTTCTCTATTAATTTTTCCAAAGTATTGGATTGATCCATTCTGGCATAGGCAGCAATCAACAAATTCAATCGATTACCAACATCTTTTAAATAAAGAGACGTTTGAGAAGAAAGATTTTCAGTATACATCAACCCATTTTCATAGATATAGGCAGCCTTATCTTTTTTAAAAATATCTATGGCGAACCAGACATAAAATGAAATGGAAATGCCTAGTATCGTCACCAACATTAATAGAACTTTTAACTTAAAAGGGAATAAAATTTTTCTGATAGCCAAACTTAATTACCTCTTCCATGAAACTATTAAAAACAACCAATCCATTGTATCATATGTATTATGTCTAAGACTTGTTTTTTTTTCAATCATGACTGTAGGAATTTTGCATCATGATCATTAAAAGGTTTGATCAATATTTTATTGTTTTGCTACTTTTAGTGGCCATGTTTAGCTCTTATAAATTGTTTTTTGACAACTTTCAAACCAATTTGTTAAAAAATGACATATTAATTGCCACTATCACGGAGCATCTTAACACTGTCAAACTGAAAAGATTTGGCAATATGGCCTGGATCGATGCTTCGCTTAACGACCGATTAACTTACAATGACCAAATTTATACTCATGAAGGTTCATCCACCCAACTATCCCTGGTTGATAATTCGGTGGTGGATGTGTCTGAAAAAACCCTTTTTAAAATTGGTAAATCTGATAAAAATACTGAGTTTTTTCTTGAGCAAGGAATTATCCATACCAGATTTAATGCTCAGTCAGGTAGCAATATCAAATTACATCTCAACAAGCAAACTATTGAATTAAATTCCAAGAACGCAGTGGTTTCAATTATTCAAAACAAAGAACAGACCAAGATTAGTGTATTAGAAGGTACTGCCCAGATTAATGAGAAAGGGGTGGTTACCACTATAGATTATAATCAGTTTGTAAGATTAAATAAAACGAGCAATATTCTTGAGGTGGGTAAAGATAAAATTAGCCTGATAAGCCCTGTCCATAATCAAACGGAATATATTAGTCATCCTCGGGACATTTTGTTTTCATACCAACCCCTTCATGACCAAAACCCCAATTTTGTCATAGAAATTGCGAGTGACCCTGAATTTAAAAATATTTACAAATCCCTCAAAACCATCAAACACTCGATTAATATTCAATTTGCTGATGAAGGAATTTATTACTGGCGAGTTAAAACCGATAACACCAATGATTACCCCATCGGTCAATTTAAACTAATCAAAATCAAACCACCGCAAATCTTTGCCCCTGAAGTAAACGAAGAATTTGTTTTTGAAAAAGTGACTAAAAACATAAATAACAAAATTCAAATTATGTTTGAAAATACTCAAAAAAATGCCGAAGTAGAACTTTTTTTACCAGATAATAAAAAACAGCTAATTTCTTCAACCGACAGCATCCTTGATCTACCTGTAGAATCTATGGGGGAATACTCTTTTAGAATTCGTAACCTTTTAATCGACGGACAAAAATCACCTTGGAGTAGTCTCCATAAATTTAAAGTAACCCAAGCATTTCTGCCTTTTGCACCAGACACGATCATTCCCAATCATGATCATGAATTTATTTTTTATAACAAGGAAAAAATGATTATCGATTTGAAATGGATTTCCCCTGAAGCCATCCCTACTTCCTATAATCTAATTATTCAAAATTTAAAAGACCAAGTCGAAGTAGAAAACACTGTGCTCACCCAAAACTTTTTTAGAAAAAAAATAAATTCGCCGGGCAAATATAGTTGGAAAGTTAAAATGATCGATAAATGGCTAAGAGTGGGACCCTACAGTAACGCCGCTAATTTTACCGTAACCTTAATGGAAATTAAAAACACACTACCCCAAGACGGTGTTGTTTTAAAACTGGCAAGACCAGATCAGAAAGTCAATTTCGAATGGGAGAAAAAAAGTGTAGAAGACCTTTCGGTATTTGAAGTTTCCAAAGAACAGGATTTTAATAATATTATCCATGAGGAAAAAACTAATAAAAATAAAATCAATGTAGTCTTTAAAGAAATAGGAACCTACTATTGGAGAATTAAAAATCAGGAAAAAACTTCAAATACATCACATTACGCTGAACCAATCAGAGTTATCATTGAACCCATCGCTCCCCCGGAAAAACCAATTCTACCCAAATTCCAAGAATTAAAAATTCAAAAAAAACAAACATCCTGGATTGAATCTTTGTTTAATATTCTTATTCCAAGTGCTTACGCTAATGATTACTATACGAGAATAAAATGGCCGGCTAAAGAAAATATCAAAAGTTACAAATTGGAAATTTATCAAGACGAAACAGCTGCAAATCTCTTAATTGCCAAAACTGTTGCTACACCATATTTTGACTGGGACAATCCCCCCATGGGTACCTTTTATTGGAGAATGGCCTATATTGATTTTTGGGATAGAACCAGTGAATTCTCCGATCTATCCACTATCCAAATTGACATAGATAGCAATCTGAAAATCTCCAACGAAATAAGCCTTCTTTCCCCCAGACACTTGGACGAAGATGTATTTTCAAAAAATAAAAAAGTACAATTTGCTTGGGAAAAACAGGAAAATATCACCGAATATGAATTACTTTTTTCTGATGATCTGGAATTCACCCAAATATTTTTAACCTTAAAAACTAAAACCAATTCAATTAACCTTGAACATGCTCAACTTAAAAAGGGACAATTCTTTTGGAAAATAACTGGACTTGGACCTTACAATACCAATACCTCCAGTAAAAGAAGATCTTTCCGTTTACTGGCACCTTCTCCCGTTGTGGTAACTAATTTAAAGACAAGCAAAACGACTACTCCTTCCTTTAAAACTTTGGGAAGTTATCTAATCGCCGGATACGCCCCCTCAAAAGACCATTATGAAATTAAAAGCACTTCCTTAACATCAAATATCGACGATTCAACCATTATGTCCTTTTTTTCTAAGGGAGTTTTTAAGTTTAATAATAAATTCAAACTGAATTATTCCTTGTTTTTTAAAAAGGGAAAAGTTTATGGTGATCAAAACTGGCAGATCTTCGATCTTTTGCCAAGCTTAGACTACTCACTACACTCCCTATGGGTAGGAGTGGGAGTTTCTTTAAATCAAACAGGAGTTTATCCATACACGCCAGGCAACTCCAAACCAACTTACGTTGGTAAAACTTATCTATCCCCTCTCATCACTTTAAAATATCCAATGGTTTTAACTGAAAATTTAAAATTAATTTTAGAATCAAAAAAAGGATTTGGAGGGACCTCCCTTTTCCTCTTTGATAGCTCCCTTTTGTGGAACTACACCAAGCAATCACTTTTATCGCTGGGACTAAATTACTCTAAAAAGTCATTTGATTATGAAACCCAAGAAATTGGTTTTAGTGAACTTAAAGTTTTACTCGGGCTGGGATTCGTCTTTTAGGGATGCAATGCATATTCGACATTGATTCGTGCTTTATCTTGACAATTCACGAATCACTGTTATATTATATTTACCTGATCAGACCCTTCTTTGAGGTGATTGAGTGAAACGAACTTTGGATCTTGTTAAAAATATGAAAAATAATTCTTACTTTCTCTTTGGTGCCAGAGGAGTGGGAAAAAGTTATCTCATCAGAGAAACTCTTAGTGGGCAAATTGATTATATAGATTTACTTAGTTCCAAAACGTTTCTTGATTTACAATCTTCTCCATCCAATATTGAAACTTATATTTCGAAAAAATGGGTGGTTATTGATGAGATTCAAAGAATTCCAGAACTCTTAAATGAAGTTCATCGTCTTATAGAGGAAAAGCATATTACATTTTTACTAACCGGAAGTAGTGCTAGAAAATTAAGAAGAAGTGGTGTTAATCTTTTAGCCGGAAGGGCCTATAAATCACAACTTCTTCCATTATCTTGGAAAGAACTTATTAATGAAAAAATATTTAAATTGGATACTCATCTTCACTACGGGGGATTACCATCAATAGTTAAAAACCAAGATCCTGCCGAGTATTTATATTCATACGTGGATACTTATTTGAAAGAAGAGATTCAAGCTGAAGCACTGGTTCGGAATTTGTCCAATTATGCGAGATTTCTGGATGCAGCTGCATTAATGAACGGTGAAATGATTAATTTTACCAAAATTGCCAACGATGCCCAACTGCGGCCCAATACTGTTCGTGATTATTACCAAATATTACAAGATACTCTCATCGGAGAAATGCTCGAACCATGGACTGGATCAGTCAAAAGAAAGGCCATTCAAACCGCTAAGTTTTATTTTTTTGATCTTGGAGTAGTTAACACTCTTAAAAAAATAAAAGTAATCGAAAGAAATAGTGACACCTATGGAAAAGCGTTTGAGCATTTTATTTATCTAGAGTTAAAGGCGTATATTACCTATTCAAAAAAAAGAATTGAATTAAATTATTGGCGTTCAAAAAATGGACATGAAGTTGATTTTATTGTTGATGGTAATATAGCCATCGAAGTTAAAACCACTAAAAAAGTTTCTGCACATGATCTAAAGGGGTTAAATGCACTTTCAGAAGAACAACATAAATGGAAGCACATGTTAGTTGTTTCTCAAGATACTCAAGCCAAAAGTTATCCAAATGGCATTTCTCAAATCTACTGGGAAGACTTTTTAAATAATCTTTGGAATGGTAAATATTAGAGGAATGGCTTGAAAAGACTTAACAAGCATTAAAAAATTTTCTGGTAGCTAACGAAAATGACGGCAAGAAGGTACACAGTTTCGTTTTAATGCATCGTTATTTACCAGAAATAGACATTCCGCAGACTTGGATCCACGGCAAAATACTATGCCCGTAATTTACAAAATCAGTGGAGATATTTTCAATGTTTTTGAACATATCGATAATGTTACCGGTAATCATAGTTTCATTCACTGGGTAGCTGACTTCGCCGTCATCAATATAAAAACTGTTTTTAGCCACTCCTGAAAAATCTCCGTTAGCAGCAGGACTCCCGCCTGAAAACCTTTGCAAAAGAATGCCTTTTTTCACCACTTTTATCATATCACTTAAGCTCTTTTCACCAGACTCTACCTGGAAATTTACTCCAAAGTTATTTGCTCTTTCCTGGGCAGTTTTGTTTGCGCCATATTGACTGAGTAAGTTCGATTTCAATACACCTTTATCAAAAAGGGTAAGGTCATCTGCCCGAAAACCATCAGGGGTTACAAAGAATTTTTCAGCAAATTGATCTCCCAGGGCCAATGATTTAAACGTAAATTTTTTGCTTAAAACCAATTGGTTTAATTTGCCCTTCATCAAAGATGTATTAGTTATGTGTTTACCATCTTTTAACTCATTAACTAAATATGAAAGCATTTCAAGTAAACATAGCGGAGTTAAAATCACATCACCTTTAAAATTTTCAGGTACTGAACGCAAAACGGTCTGCATCTGGGTTTGCCTAAGTAACTCATCTATCTGTCCCCAATTAATAAATTCTCCATTCAGATCTTTACGGGCTATCGCATCGTAGTTAAAAGAACTGGTTTTTTTACCATCCTTAGCAGTAAACATCGTAAATATTTCATAGGAACCATTACCAACTTCAAAATCAACTCCATTGGAATTTTGAATAAATTCCTTATTGTATTGATGATACAAAACAACATCCCTGAGAATAATTTTGGGATATTTTCTTAAAGCTTCTTGTTTGAAGTTTATTAGCTTTTGGTACATTTGATCAAAATCTGGTTCTTTACTTCCATGAGAAAATGATCCCGCTTCATCTATAGCTGCAATATCTTTATGAGGATCCTCAGGAGAGGAACTGGCAAGTGCTATAACATCTTTGCATGCCTCTTCAAGATTAGTTTTATCAATTTTATTTATCTTTAAAGAGGCTTCTTTATTATTTTTAATAGTTTTTAAAAAAACCTCATCCGAATGAATAGTCCTAAGAAGTGAAACTTTATCACCTTCCACACACATTTCTTTTTTTATCAAATGTGCGTAGCGGACTTGGGATTTATCTGCTCTTAGTTTTTTTAAAGTATCAACACAATATTGAGAAACTTCTTTATTGCATAATAAATTTTTCACGCTTTACCCCCAATATTCACCTGACACTTGATAGCAGGTCCTCCCATCCCTACAGGAATCATCTGTTTCTTCCCACACATTCCTCCTCCACTCCAGGTAATTTCATCACTGATCATAGTAACGGTTTTAAGTACATCAAAAGCAACTCCGCTGATCGTAGTTTCTCTAATGGCCCTTCCTAATTTCCCGTTAATAATTTCATATCCCAGCGGAACACCAAACATAAATTCACTAGTAGAATCAGCTTGCCCATTAGAAGATTTTACCAAATAATAACCTTTCTCCACAGTTGCAATCATTTCATTCAATTTGCTCTTTCCAGGAATAATGCAAGTGTTTCTCATTCTAATCAAGGGTTCATCAAAATACTCGTAGGCCCTAGCATTCCCAGTCGGTGTAATTCCAAAATGATTAGCGGATTCTTTGTTATGCATAAAAGATTTTAAAACACCATTCTCAATAATGACTGCATCTTTTGCTTGCACCCCTTCATCATCAATAAAAACAGGGATGGGTACCTCTTGATTTAAAGCAAGGTTCGCAAAATCAACCAATGTAACCAAATCGCTTGCAACTTTTTTGTTAAGATTATCACCTGCGACCGAACCACCAAGGACCAAGTCAGCTTCAGTAGTGTGCCCAATTGCTTCGTGAGCCAAAATTCCGGCTAAATCAGAATCCATAACTACCTCACAAGTTCCTGCTTTAGCATAAACTGCATCTTTTTTATCCATCAATTCCTTGTAAGCTTTATCAATCTTCGAATACAGTTTTTTAGGGTCATCAAAGACATCTTCAACTTGCCCTCTGCCTCCAAATAATTGCATATTTGTAATAGGCCCATCGCTAGATTCACTACGAAGAATGACATACATCATCGTTCTGGGAACCATGGTATGTGCATATGCACCGGAAGAAGTTAAAAGCATTTTTTCCATATCTAGCGACCATAAGCGAAGAGTTCGACTTTTAAGATTTGGATAAGTCGCAACAATATAATTATCAACTGCTTTCAAAAAATCGATCATCTCTGTTCGAGAATATCTATTCTTTTTAGTAATAAAAAGTCTCTCAATATTTTCATTACAATCGTAATAATTAATATCTTTGTCATGACTTTTCCCCCCTAAAAACTTGGCATTATCATTTGCCTCTCGTAAAACATTTTTTATAATTTCATCGTCGAGACATGATGAAGAAGAAAATCCAAATCGATTTTTATAACCACATCTGGCACTCACGCCACTTTCTGCCCTTTGACTATTTTCTGTAATTACTCCATCGGTAGAACTAATCAAAATATTCCTGTTTTCTTGAAACCTAAGCTCTGTATACAAATTAAAACTACTTTTAAATTGTTGAATGTCATATCGCATCTTAAATCTCCTTAACTGCACACCATATGTGACTCCTTAGAAAGCTCTCTAGTACAAGAAAACTTTCCCTTTAAAGAGTCTGTTTTATTAGACAAAATCAGTTTTCATTTACAGGTTTCTTCTAATTAAAATAAATTTTAATTTCCTTAAAAACCCCATCACAAAAGAAGCCGCCACTATTCCCAAAAATAACGTAAAAAAATTATTTTGCTTTTCATCAACCCAAGCAATAGAGCCACATGAGATACCTGAATCAATTTGCGTAACCACCCCTGATTCAGAATCCACCACGGCTTCGTAAGCAGCGGGATTGACCGTTCCTGCCCCTGACCAGTTTCCATCTTGATCATCAATTCTTATCCGACCAACACTCCCATTTCCACCATCGCTGGCAATCGTTCCAACATTCGGTGCACCGGCTCCCCCGCTTCCACCAATAGCAGTTATACTACCGTTTATAATTACATCCCCAAGAGCCTCTAAAAAAATTGCTCCACCGGCTCCGCCACCACCACCACCACTATATTCGAAACCACTTCCCCCGCTTCCGCCGTTAGCACGGATTGAGCTATTAACGGTAATATCCCCTCCTGCCATAAT
>Ga0208957_1000404_pt1 | contig 37074 bp, 54 predicted proteins | sample RifOxyA1_FD_184029 | JGI IMG/M metagenome (GOLD analysis project Ga0208957, IMG submission 184029) | Groundwater microbial communities from Rifle, Colorado - Rifle Oxygen_injection A1 (SPAdes) | ecosystem: Environmental > Aquatic > Deep subsurface > Groundwater | place: Rifle, Colorado, United... | reverse complement strand
AAGCCTCCACCTGGTTATACGCCAGGATCGCCTTCCCCGGCCGTTCATCATGGTTGCCCTCGATCAGGTTCGTCACTCCCAGCGCTGCCAGCCAATACCGCCCGATGATCAGCGCCGCCTGGGTGTTGTTCCGGAAATCCGGTGGCGCCGGGAACTTCAGCGACCAGTCCGTCATATCCTGCCAGTCCCCGATCACATGCACCCGCTCAAATCTCAGGCTCTCTCTCAGCTGCTGGGCGATATCCAGCACCCGCGTGTCGTGGAACGGCATCAGATCCCCGGTCTGCAAGTTCCTCGAGAAACCAAAGTGGACATCCGGGATCACCAGGTCGCGCTTCAATCCGCTTCGCCGCCCCTTTGGCAGCGCAACCCGATCGACATCGAACGCCACCGGATAGATCGCTGGTTTGATCTCCAGCGGTCTCCTCCGCACCAGGCGCATGTCCACCTGGAAATTCTGCACCTGTACCACCTCTCCGGTAGTTTCCAGCTTCATCGACGTCGGCCAGGCGTTGAACTTGATCTTTTCCTTCTGCCAGTATTCCAGATCGATCTTGCAGGCCTTGATCAGCTCCTCTTCCGTGCGGATGATATTAACCCTTGGGGTTAATATCTGCAAATAGTTGCCCTCCTCCACCATGCCGGTTTGTTGGTCGTTCGGTTTCTCTTCGATCCCCCTGAAGCTGCGCAGATCTCGTGCTGTTACCCCGATGTTCTTAAATCCCCTGATCAACGATCTCAGCGGCACATCCAGTCTCTCTGCCAGTTCGAGAAAGGTCGGTTGGGCCGCTCCGCTCTGGATCAGCGCCTGCGCCTGGCTGTATAAATTTGGATAGTCGTGTTTTGGTTTATTAGGCATAAGATGGGTCAGGGCGGGATTTCTCCCGCCCTGTGTGTTGGATCAGCCCGCCGTCAGGCGCTTGTAGGTGTACTGCGAGAGCAGATACGCCTCGCCCAGATAGTAGATCAGGTTGCCAAAGGTCAGCTCCTCCGCATTGAACGCCCCGGTCACCAGTAATATGACCACTGACAATACGGTAAGTGTCATCAGGACTGCCTTGTTCGCCTCATCACCCTCCACACCCAGTAAGGTTTTGATCCAGTTCAGGAACGTGAAGCCGGCATCCGGCCACAGGAACAGCACCGCCACCACCAGCGTGGCGATCAACTGCTCGGCGGTGTACCCGGCGAAGAACGCCTCCACCCCGGCCAGGTATTCCGGGTGCGTGCCGGTCACCACGAACCCGGCCACCACCAGCAAAACGATCAGCGCCCCCACAACCAAATTGAATAGGTTTTTCATTTTTCTCTCCTTTCGGGATCTCAATTCCCGATCTTGAACCACTCTACGATCTCGTCCGGCGCCCCTGCCGCCTGCAGCAGCGCCACCCTGAACGGCGCCACGAACCACAGGTTGGCCAGCACGAAGATCGTGATCATTAAGAACCAGGCCAGGCCCCGGTAACTCTGCCAGAACACGCCCAGTTTCACCATCGTGTTCTTTTTCAACTCATCCAGCTGCGTCTTGATGCCAGTTAACTCCCCGCTTAGCTTGCCGTACTCCTCTTTTTGGTCATCACGCATCTGTTTGATCGCCAGCATCAGCATCCCGCTGGTTACCCTGGTGGGGATATCCTCTTCCCCTTCCAGTATCCTTGCCACCCGGTCGATCGTATCGTTTTCGCTCATCTACCACTCCTCTCCGCTGTCCAGGTTGACGAACTTACCATCGTTCAACCCGCGCACGATCAAGCCCGGGCGCCCCTTGAACTTCACGTACTTCAGGTCAGCCGGCGTTTTCGCTGGAGCCAGGTTCACCCCGAACTCCCACTCTGCCGGCACCGGGATCTCCTCCACGATATTCCCATGGGTGATCTTCCAATTCACCCCCATCTCTTCCAGACCGATTTTTTCATTGTTCTTTTTTCGTGCCCAGAAGAACTTGGTCTGCTGGCTGCCGCCCTTTCGCACGAACTTCCACCGGCTTGCCGCTTCCACTGGTTCAGGATCCGGCCCGATCGGGTCCGGCTCAACCGGCGCCGGGCTGCCTGGTTGACCGCCAGCCTTCTCCAGTCGCTCCACCCTTTCGCCCAATTGTTCTACAATGCCCCTGATCTGTGTCGTTTGAGTCGAAATTTCAACGATTTGGGCTTTAAGGTCATTTAGTACGTCCAGAACGTCTGTGCTGCCTGTAGGCGTTTCTGTGGGGATATCCACCGGAACTTCGGGCGATTCGCCCGGTTCTGTTCGCAAAAGATCGTCCACAACGCCCTCTGGTAAAAGTATCCAGTTGGCATCCACCGCACGCGGCGCCCCGTTCTCATTGGTGATGCCTGGCAGCATCGCAGCAGCGCTGTACTGCCACATCCAGATCGTCTTGAACGGCCGTGGATAGAATTGTTTTTCCGGCAGCGATTTCTGCCAGGCCGCCAGCCACAGCTTCAGACCGAATGGGTTATCCGCCAGCCACTTCGGCCCCTGCCAGGCGTTCTGCCAGGTCATCATCTTGAAATCGCCCCACTCCCCATAGCTGGTGTATAACAGGTCGGCCTCCACCTTCCAGTCCGACTCGTGCAGCCGGCGGTGGAACTCATACAGGTCATTGATCTCAGTGCCGGTGGTTGGGTTGTAATCTCCGAGGACCTCACTATGAGGGCCCTTCTCATAATCATTTGCCCGTGCCAGGAAATGCGGCCAGTATTGCCGGGTCACATCCAGGAAGTGCTCTGCCTGGGCCACTGGTGAAGGCTTTCTCCCCTTCGCGAAGAATTGTGTCCGATAGAAATGGTACGGCGCCACGATCTTCCCCGCCTCCAGCGCGCCTTCCACGTGCCGCTCAAATGCCGGGTCCACAAACTCGTCATCCTCGGTGGCCTTGATAAAGATCACCCGCACATTTTCAGGCAGCTTGGACCAATCCACCTGCCACCAGTGAGAAATATCGATCGCCAGCGTCCAGTTTTCCGTCATCTCACCCCTCCGGTTCCCAGATGATCATCCCGCATTTCCAGTCCAGGTCCTTAGCATCCACCCAGTAACCAAATAGCTGGTTGATCTTCGCCCACACATTCGGCTCCTGCCCTATACAGGTGTACACTCGCACCTCGAACAGGAACGGCAAATGCCCCACTACCGACCCGCCCATACCAGGCGGTTTGTCCCAGATGTCAGCCCCCTTCAGGCCAACGAACGTCTCGGTCACTTCCGCCTGCGCTGGCTGGCTCTGGCTGAATGCCAGCGCCAGGATAAACACTATCAACATCCCCAGTAAAACAAGTTTGCCTTTCATCTTCCTCGCCTTTCACATAGTTCCTGTTGAGTACGTATGCTCAGCAGGTTATTCCCATTCCCAGTAGCCTTTCAGGCTCAGCTTCCAAACACTCACATCCGCATGGCTCACACTTTCTTCTATCACCCCGGCAGCGTCGCACAGCACGATCGCCTCGCCTGCTGCCAGACCACTCGCTGGCACCCTGACCACCTGCGTAGCTCCGTCCGCGGCGGCGCTGCTCCCATTAGGCCGCAGATACCCGTTGGCCGTCGCTCCTGACGAGGTCATATCCACACCCAGGTGCAGCTTGGCCGCCAGCGAGCTCAAATAGGCCGAAAAATCCACGTCCGCCCAGTTGGTGTCTGCCGGGTTCTCGTTCAGCACGTTCCCCTGGAACTTCTCGCGGTACACCAGTCCCCGCGGCTTAAAGGCCAGCACTCTCGGTCCCACGCTGATCACCGGATTGGCGATGTACCAGTAAATGGTACCGGGTACATTTTTGGTATCCGATCTGATCCGTAGCTGGGTGCTGGTGGTGCCGATGGTGATGTTCTTGATCTCCGCATATTCCCACCCTGACACCGCCAGCTTGGTGTACGTAGCCAGAGCGGTGGCCCCGCCCACATCGTAGAGGATCATCGTGAAGGTGTCGTTGGCAGGCAGATTGAACCACACCCCCACGCTGATCTTGGTGTTGCTGTCTTTCAGATATTTGGTGTGCAGGTGGGTCTGGTAAATGTAGTCCGTTGCCACTGGAGCGCCAGGATTGGAGATCCGCAAAAGCCGCGGAAATGGTCCCGCCGAGGTTTGCTCCCACAAACTGGCGATCGTCCCGGCGGTATTCCACCATCTCGGCTGTGCATTGGTCACAAATTCGATGGATGGAAAGTTCATCGCCAGGTTCACGCCGTGCGCTTCATCTGGCAGCCCGATATCATCCCGCAAGGCGTTGTACTGGCTCGCCAGGATCTGATCTCCTATGGATACATCTGCGCTGTTTGGCATTTTTTCTCCTTAACTCACTGTGAGCTGGTAGTCATAGGTCAGGTCATAAGAGCCTGACGAATTATCAAAGGCCTGCAGCCAGCGGCTGAACAGAAAACCGGTGCCGGTCGTGGCTGTAGCGGATGCCCCGCCAAAGATGCCGCATTCCTTGATGTTATAAGTGCTCTCGGCTCCCGTGAAGAACGTCGAGAGCGTGATCACCGCGGTGCTCCGGCTCTTCAGCGTGATCGCTTTCCTGGTCTGTTCAGCCCCCAGCCAGATATCCCCAATTGCTGGCGCTGCCACACCAGTCCCTAAAGCGTGGTAGGTCAGCCCTGCAGTGTCCTCATTGATCAGGAATTTCGCGGTGAGTGCCTTTCCCCGCGTCACCACCAGGTTCTTAGCCACATGTTCGTACACCAGCCCGCCCTGGGCGATCGCCGCCAGTTGCGCCTCCCACAGCGTCAGGCCTTCCCGTAGGAACCGCTCGATCAGCCCTCTGCGCCACACGCTCAACTGTGACTGCCCATGTATCCAGATCTGCTCTAATTCCATGTGCCATACTCCCATTCTGTGTCGTTGGCTCCGCCGCTCCCCCAGGTGTACGGCCTCTGGCTGTCATCGAAAGTCGCGGTCTCGCTGGCCAGTGTGATGCTCTCTGCCTTGTCGAACATCTCGGACAGCACATCATCCTCCCTGAAATCCGCCTTCCTGGCCGCATCTCTGGCGATCTTCAGCATCAGCATATACAGGTCCGGGAAATAATCGCCCAGGTCCAGCTTCTCTTCGATCCACCCTCCGCCGACCCAGTTCCTTTCCAGGCGCCGGATCATAAATGCGCCACTGATCGACCGCAAGCTGTTCACCAGCGTGATCACCGTCCCGGCGCGCAAGCCAGGCCGGTTCTGGGTAAGGGAATAAGCCGTTCGCTCCATGGCTTTCTCTGCCAGAATCCCCCGCCCCACCTCTCGGGCCGCCTCCCGGCTGTCCAGATTGACGTCCTCATACACATCATCGAACCAGCGCCCGTAGGTATCGTAACTGTCATCATTGCGCACTCGGATCCTCACCGGCGCTTCGTACCTGGCCGTCACCCGCCAGCCGCGTTTCAAGTTGGCTGGGGCTGTTTTGAATTCAAAAAATTTCTCCCGGTATGCGAATAACACTTCCACCCCGGCATCATCGTCATCAATGTATTTGATCCCGATCACCTGTTCATCCCACACCGGCACGGCATCTGTTCCTGTGTTTTTATCGATCACCACCGCAGAGCCTGACGATGGCGCATGGTAGAAATGCGGCACCACGAAGCGCACCTGCTGCCCGTCTCCGGCATATTCATGAGTAACATCGCTCGACAGATAGGTTCCCCCCATCACCGTCACCCGGTTCACGATCCCAGCGCCATCACCTTCCCGCTGCAGCCCGCTGTAAGGGAAGGTGGTTGCATAATTGGGCGCATCGGAGAATGAAAAGGGTGCATCCGCCGCGCTCACCGCGTACCAGTGCAGCTTTTTGTCATAATCAATGTACCAGTCCGCCCCCATCATCTCAGCCAGCTTGTCCAGCGCCTCTCGATCTGATATCTTTGGCGCCACAAAACTGGGCGCCGTCCCCTGGCTGGTCACATAGGTTGAAAAATCGAACGCCGTCAGATCGGGATCCGCATACGTCCGGATATCCGCCAGGATTTGTGCATCTGTCTGCCCTTCCCAGGACTTCGTGATAAGGCTTTTTCCCATCTCCACCGTGTAATCCGCCGCCGTCCAGATCTGGTCCAGCGCCGGCCCGAACTCCATGTCCCGGTAATTCAACAGCCGCCCGGCAAAATACCTCACCGTCTCCGCCGTATTGCTCACGATCACCTCGTCCCAGGGACCCAGCCCCAGGCTGAGCGCATTGAACACCGGCAGGGTTAACACGTCATACGCCTTGCCCATTTCCTGCACGATCGTCATTCCCGGCAGGCCGCGTTCCCCGGTGGGGATCAGGCTCACATTTGCAGTGATATCCACTCCCCCCACCTTCACCTTCACGTTGGCTGTTCCTGGATCGTACGGGCTCATCCGCTCACTCCCTGCATCGCCAGCCCGCGTGCCAGTTGCCGCTGGATCAGTTGCCCGTCCAGGAACACGTTGACCACCACGGCTTGCTCTCCGCCGGCGCTGCCTGCGTTGTACTGCTGTTCACGATTTTCAACTGTCACCCGTTCGCCCTGCTGAAGCATCAAATTCACCGGCACCCGGTCTCTGCCTGGCGCCCCCCCCACGATGAACGATCCGCCCTCTGCCATCGCATACGGATCATCCTCTCCTGGCGGTTCAGCCGTGATCCCCTGCCTGGCCACAAACGGGACCCGCCCGTGCACATTGATCCACACTTCCGCAATGTAGGTGCCTACCAACCCGTGCAGGCCGCTCACGATGCTCCAGATCTGGTCTCGCGGTAACGCCAGGATCGCCGACCATTCCTCCATGCTCGCCCCTGAGCGCTCCAGGGCATCTTCCATTTCCTCCTGTTCCAGGTTCAGGTCGTTGATCGCCCCCTGTTGCTGCTTCAGCATCTGCGTGTAATAATCCGATTGGTCTCCGGCTTCCGCCAGCACCTCTCCTGACCTGGCAACACCCTCGATCATTTTCACTCCAGCCTCATCCACCAGCCCAAAACCCTCCGGACCGGCCAGCTTGGCCAGCGCCATCATTTCCTCTTCGGTGAAGCCGTCCACGGCCAGTTGCTGCTGCGCCAGGTTGAAGATCATCTGCTTGGTCTGCAGATCCCATGCAGCCGTCACGTTGTCGATCTCTTCCCGCACCCCTCCCAGTTGGCCGTTCAGGTTCTCCAGTTCATCTTTCTGCCGGGAATTCAGATAACTCTTGCCCTCCAGTTCGGCGATCTTCGCCACCAGCTCGGCTTCTTCGTCCTTTAGCTCGGTGACCTTTTCCCTCGCCTTTTCAAATCCCTCCGTCAGCCCCAGGCTCATCGTTTGCTGCAATGCTTTCATTGCCGCGTCAGTGTCCAGTGTCGTTTGAGCCAGCCCCTCACCGGCGTCGCTGGCCTCTTCCCACGTGGCCGCGATCTCGTCCCACACCTCATCGCTGCTCTGTGCCGCCGCCTGCTGTAAGGCCATCTCCCAATTGATCTTACCCAGCTCCCCGGACAGGTTTGCTCCGCTGAGTGCCGCCTTCCACAGCATCATGGTGAATTTCCCCTGGCTGATCGATCCAGCATCCACCATCTGGTTCAACTCTGCGAACGCGTTTGTAAACTCGACGATCCCGCCGGCGTCCGCATCCTTCCCCAGATTGAAGATCCGTTCCGCCAGCGCCACTTTGACATTTTCGAACGCAGCCTTCATCTGGTCGATCGCCGTCGCCGCTTGATATCCCTGCTCTTCCAGGGCTTCCAGCCGCTGTGTGGCGATCTCAATTGTGGCCATCTTGAACGCTTCTTCACGGCTCAGCCCCACTACTTGCTTCTGCAATTCTTCGATGCGCGTCCGCACCCGCCCCGCGCTGATCCCGAATGTGTCCAGCCGTTGGATCGACTGGTTGGCCAGTAACAGCGTGAACTCCTCGAACGCCTCCTGGGGGCCGCGTCCCATCGCCGTGCCTAGCGTGATCGCTATCTTGGTGAGCTGTTCTGCTTCCTGGGCGTTGCTCGCCAGCCCCATCGAGAACAGTCTGGCTGCGTTCGCCGCCGCCGACATCCGGCTGATCGCCCCATCCGAGGCTCTCAACACCCCATCCAGTGCCTGTTCTGCCTCGGCGCTTCCACCGGCGAACGCTTGCAGCGCTGTGGTTGCCCGGGTAGATCCTGCTCCCAGCTCGAACATCTCCAGCGTTTCCCTGGCTATGGTCCTAACCGCGGTCACTGCCGTGGCCGACATCGCCATCTGCGCTATATTGAAGCCCTTGGTGGTCTTCTCAGCGTTTCCGGTTTCCCGTTCCAGGTCGGTCAGCTCGCGCTTGACCTCCGTTACCCCCATGCCGGATTTCAGCGTTCTCAACAGAATGTCTAATACCGAACTCGCCATGTTTTACCTTCCGCCATAGTTCGGGTGCTCCTTGCGTTTCTTCTCCAGCGCCCGTTCCACGTCAGTCATCAGCCTCTTCATCTCCGGTAGCCTGTCCAGGCCTTTGAACACGCTCAGCCAGTCCTCTGGCAGCCAGTCGATCTCCCATGGGGCGATCACCGCTCCCCCGCATATCTGGTTGATCAGGCTGGCCGTGTTCACCTGGATCAGCATCCTGTGATCGGTTGCGCCGCTGTGTGCCACATCCAGCAGCGCATCCTTTAGTTTTTTTCCAGTCCCTCCAGGTGCATCGTGATCAGCGCCCAGGTCTCGGTCTGCATCCACTTCCACAGCCCGATCATTTCCTGATCCAATAATGTTTTAGCGAACTCCCGCACCTTCTCCGGACTTTCCCCCCACACCTGCGCGTACCAGGCATACACCTCATCGTTCAACGTGATCATGTCCTTGTTCAGCGCCTCGATCTCCCCGTTCAGCCGTTCATGCTCGGCCTCGTCGCTCGTGCTGCCCAGCGCTTTGATCTGCATCCGGAACACGTTTTCCAGCTCGCGGTTCTTGCGCTGCAAGTCGGCATACGTCTCTCTCACCGCCCGCGGCAGGTTGACCCACACCTCGAAGGTGATCGCCTTATAGGCCTGGTGATAGCTCCCCAGGTTCATCGGCCGGGTGATCTTCTGGTAACCCAGATCCAGTGCTTGTTGTAGTTTGCTCATCCTGTCTCCTAGATGGTGCTTACGTTGGTGCTCACCAGCATTTGGAACATCTTGGCCGATGTCGGGTCATAGATGCCCGCAAAGGTCACTGTGTCCAGCAGCGTGCCATCCGCTTCCTGCGCGTTGCCCACGTACTGGTCCCAGTAGCCCCAGATATCCAGCTTCAGGCTGTGATTCTCGCCGGTGCCGATCTGCGATCCCTCGACTTCCAGTCTCAGAGCCGCCGGGGTCTTCGGGCCGCCGGCAGAACTCTTGGCCGCCGCTATGATCGCCTGGCTCGTCGCATTGCGTTCAAAGGTCAGTGCCGCCGTCACTCCGATCATGCCCTCTTCGTGGTCCGTGAAATACGTGTAGGCAGATCCATTCATGATCGGGTGCAGTCCGGTCAGGATCTCCACCGTGCCTGCCCGCAAAATGCCGGCCTTCTCGGTAGTACCCAGGGCCGCCCAGGTGGCATCCAGATAGATCCGCATCAGCTTGGCGTTGATCGTCTCCACGGTCGGCTTGGATATGCCCGCCTGTGCCACGCCGGTATCGTTCTTCTGGGCAAAATATTCCAGTTCGGCCTGCAGGTTGGCATCCCCCTGCCCCTGCGGTACCTGGAAGCTGAAGCGCAGCCGCTTGCCCATCACATAATGCCGCAGCGACACATCAACATTGTCCTCCAGCCACAGTGCGATGCTGTCCGGCTCATTTTCCGCCGTCATGGATGGGTCGAACGTCCACAGATAATCTAGTTGACCGACTGTTTGCTCGGACGGCACAACTGCGCCCTCCAGGCAGATCGACCCCAGCATGGGCAGGATCTGGAAGTACCCGTGCGGGATCCTCAGTGTGTCCGTCACCAGCTTGGCGTACACCATCGTGCGCGTTGCATCCGCCCGTACCTTCATGTCATCCCGGATCTTCGCCGTCTGGTGATCCGCCGTGATCGGCTGGTGTTCGCCCAGCACATATCCGGTCGCTGCTGCCAGCGTCCCATGCGGGTCTTCAGCCCCATACAAAATTGCCGTCAATGCTTTTTGTCCGCTTGCCATTAGTTAGCTCCTTCGATCGCTTCCTCGATCAGTTCTTCGCCGGTTTCCTCCGGCTTGGTTTTGGTTTTTCTGGCGGGTTTCACCAGCTCGTAGGTCTTCCGTTCCAGCGCCGCCTGCAGGATCACCCAGGGGTCGTTGGCCAGCTCTGCTTGGCTCTTCCCATCCAGAACCTTTTCCTCATATTCCTGTTTCCACTGCTCGGCCAGCTCCTCGCTGATCTCATGCGGCAGCCCGATCACACCCTCGCCTTTGCCTGCATACACGTATTTTTCCATCTCGCCTCCTAAGCGTTCACCGGGTACACCCCGGATTCGTTGACTCGTACAATGAACTTGAAAATGAGTCCTGTGTGCTGCTCATCGCCATAGACGATGTTCCCCGGCCCGGACCACCACCGCTCTGGCAGCATCGGCGGCTCGAAGTCCTCCACCGTGCCGCTCAGCGTCAGATTTTTGGCTGCCTCATGTTTCACCAGGATCACGAACGGCGCCGCCGTGCTCAGCGCATCCGGCAGGCTCGCCCTGGCCACGTACAGCGTCACCTGGATGTCATACTCCGCCCGCTGCACCCCTCCCGCGCTGTACACATCCCCCCCGCTCACAAAGGTGATCAGCGTGGTCGGGTAGCTCCTGATCATCTCCGGCAGCTCGCTGTAGATGTGCACCTGTCCCGCGTTGTCCGTCAACTCGGCCGTCTTGGCCGCCGTGTGCACCGTCTGGAACAGCGTCTTCAGTTCGTCCATCCATGGGAAATAGGTGTCTGCCATTACTTCACCACCATCCGGTCCAGTAGCCGTTCTCCGGCCTGTTTGATCAGCGCGTTCAACTTATCCTCATTCCTTGCCAGTATCGCCTTCACCCTGCCTTGCAGCGGCTGCCCCTTGCGCGGCCCGCTCGCATAGTGATAGCCGGACTCTTCTTCCAGTTGCTTCGGATACAGAAAACCTCCATCGCTGGTCACATTCGTGCCCACCCGTGTCGTCACTTCCCGCCCCACGATCGAGGTGGTTTGAGCAGTGATTTTGGAGCGATATATGCCTTTATCTACTGGCGCTTCAACCTTCCACTCCCGCATCAGCAATGCCCCCCCTTGCTTGCCGGCTTTCTCCATTTCCTCGGTCCACATCCGGTCGAAATTCGCTAGATTGCGGATCAGCTTCGCCAGGCCCGGTATTTGGATATCGATCTTTGCGCCCATTACACCGTCACCTTCTTGTACATTTCCAGCATCTTGCGCACCTCGGCCGGGAACTCCTTCACGAAGAACACCCGCCCCAGCTCGACATTCGCCGTGCCGTCCCCAAAGCCGGCTTTACCTCTCCCCAGCATCACCCCCGCCACCACGATCGTCGCTCGCTTCACCATCTCCGGCGCCCTGAAGATCTTGATCTCTGTGTTCTGGATGTGTACCGCCGCTGTGCTCCCGTTCCGCCCCCTCGCCACCGTCAGCGTGTTCGTAATGCCTGCAGTTACCACCGTGATCTCGACTGCTTCATCCTCGATCCTCGCCAGTTGCCCGGCCTGGAACCGCGGCGTCACCCCCCACTGGTCCGCCCCGTCTGCATCGTTTACCGTGATGGACACCCCATCCGCCGCCAGCGGGTTGTTCTCCACCGTGTCCTGACTGTTCTCCCACACCTCATCTCGATCATCCGCACACGCCCACCAGCCCGTGATCCGCACCGATTTCTGACCTGCCGGCCATAGTCCCTCTGTGCCGTTCGGGTCCATGATCAACAGGCTGTAGCTTCTCGCAGAGTTCAGATCTCCCGCCACTGTGGCGTAGTAATCTGTGGCTGCCAGCGTATCGTAGGTCTCGCCGTCATCGTCGCTGATCTCCACCGTGTCGATCTCGATCAGGTCATCCACCCACAGCTCGTCAGAGCTTTTTCGCACTGAATAACTGCGTGCCGCATACGCCGGGTAGAACGACCGCTTGCAGTGCCGGTCCACCTCCCGGCTCGCCTGGTTCAATAGGGTCAGCATCAGCGCGTCATAATCCGTGTTCCCTGGTTGGTACACGTCCGCCATCGCCGCCTTCAGCTCGCTCGGGGTTGCATACAGGTTCGGCATTTTTACTTATCCTCGCTCGGGCCTTTCTCCCGTTTGGTCGCTCGCTTCCTAGGTACCTCGGCTGCCTTTTCCGTTTTCACAAAGCCGGCTCTTGCATAGCGTTCGGTTCGTTCCTCCGGCCAGCCCACGATCTCGTCTCCCGGCCGGTAATCCTTGCCGGTGGGCACATCGTAGAATGCTCTCAATACGATCACTTTCATTTCACGCTCCTTCAAATCCGGGGGCGGGGAGGATTTGAACCTCTCCTTGGGGACTGGATCCCTTCCCGTTGCGGTGCAGCGTCTTACGGGAGGCCAACCCCTGCCAGCCAGGCCATCCGCGCCGCCGCCCCCGGTCTAGTTCATCGGCTAATCCACCGGCTAGTTCACGATCTCGTCAACACTGGCCACATCCAGGTCATCCGCCGGGCGGTAACGTGCATCTCCGCCCAGCAGCACGGCTGACACATATGCGCCAGCTACGCCATCGCCTACCGTGACCACCAGCGCCACGTGGGTGAAACCGGACGAGATCTCGTCTGCCCGCACCCCGATCAACGCCTGCTTGTTGTCGTCGGTGGCCGCGAATTGGGTGATCGCCTTGCCGGTCAGGTCTGCCGCACCGGCGCCAGCCGCACTGGTCGCTTCCTGCAGTTTGGCATCCAGGGTGATGTCTGTGGCGCCCACGTTCAGCACCGCCAGTACCTGGCCCAGGTTCTCCATCGGTACCCAGTCCGATGTCACGCTGGTGTTATCCACCAGCTGGGGGTCGATCGCCCCCATTACTGCGATTTTCTCGCTCAATAGTGCTGTCATTTCTGCCTCCTTATGCAGCGTCAGTCAGAACTACGATCGGGCTCACCGAGGTCGAGCCGTCTGCCAGCGTGATGCTCGCGTTCAGCCAGGCCTGCCCGTCAACCGCTTCGAGAATGCGGAAGACCTTCTTGTTCTTCTTGAACTCGATATGTTCGGACCAGTCGATGGTGATGTTCTGGCGGTCGCCCACCAGGTAGTAGCTCGGGTCCACGAACATCAGGTCGCCCTCAGTTCCCAGCGCCGGCAGTTTCTCGGTGTAGAAGATCGGCCGCCCCAGCAGGGTATCCGGTTTCCCGACCACTGCTCCCGGCTGCCACACCAGCGTGTTGCCCGCGTCCACCATTGCCATCAGTTGCGGCAGGATCGACTGGCTGGCGATCCAGATCGGCTCGCCGCCCATCAGCATCTTGGCGTACATCCCGATGATGTCCGCATACGCGATCGCACCGGCTCCGGCGCGTGCCACCGTCACCTTGCAGTCGGCATTCAACATGCCTACTGGTTTGCCCACCCCGTTGGCGCGCAGGAAGGCGTAATCTTCTGACCAGCCCAGCCCGCCCCCAAAGGAGCCCGGCCCCGCCAGGAAGACTTCCATCGACACGATACTGTCGCGGATCAATCCGTTGGGCATGCTGATCAGCCCGGCCAGTTCGCGGGCATGTAGTTCGATCTCGCGGAATTTCACGCTCGATTCGGTGATCTCCGCGTTTTCTTCGACCCAGTAATACACCCCGCCGCCATAGAACGCCGAGGCTCCCGCTGCGCCCTGGGTCAGGTCCACCGCTGGGAACGGCACTACCCGGCTGCCCATCGGAATGACCCGGGCCCGTTGGCGGATGATCGAAGCCTCGCCGCGGGCGGTCAGGATATCCTGGCGGTGTTCCGGTTGGATCAGGAATCCGCCCAGGTCGCCCTGTTCTCCCGCCAGCGCCTTCTCTTCGAGCGCTGTCAGGCGTGCATCCGGGACGTGTTTCTCGCGGAATTTCACGATGGAGGCCAGGTACTCGCCGAAGCTCTTGAAGCCGCCTTTCTCAGCCTTTGCGTCCTTCTCGCGGGTCTGCGCCTCCACCGCCTGGCGGTTCTCAGCCTCCACCAGCGCCAGATCACGTTCCAGCACACTTTCCATCTGCTTGGCGCGCTTCTCGATTTCTTCCGCCTGGCTCAGCCAGCGGTCAATCTCCTCGCGCTTCTGATCGGTCAGTTCGCCGTCAGCCTCCAGGGCTGCCTTTGCCTGGCTGATCAGATTGTGAGCTTGCTTGTACAGCTCCTCGATTTTTGTAGTCATCTGTCACCTCACACATTAAATTTGGATTGTAGGCGATGGTTCAGCTCCAAGATCCGGATCCGCAGTTGCGCGGCCTGTTCCAGGGTGGGTGGCGTGACCGGCCCGGCCCTTACCTCCAGGTGCTTCTCAATTGCCTCTACCAGTTCAGAGATGCCCATCATGGCTGGGTCGATCCCCAGCCCAGTAACCAGGCGTCTCAGTTCTTCTTCCGCCTGGATATCTGCCATCTTTACATCTGTGGTCACCGTTGCCGGGTTCGCCCCCCACGTCACCGGGCTGTATTCCCACAGCCGGATCTCCTTGATCCTTCGCACCGTCGCCCCCTCCACTTTGTCCAGCTCGGCCAGCACTGCATCAAAGCCGATCGACCACTCAGACATCGCCCCGGCCTTGTACAGCGCGTACGCCTCCCGCCCTCGCTGGACATCCATCACCAGTTGCGTCCTCGTAAACAGCCCCCCGCTGGCATTCGGATATCGCATCCGCACCGCCTCCGGCAGCAGGTCCCGGCTGTGCTCCTGGATCACCAGCGGCATCCCGATCACCTCTGTCCATTGGTGCTGCCATAGCACCCGGATCTTGCTCGACCCGTTCGGGCCGCGCTCCTCGAGCGACTTGCCGAACGCCCCGTACTCGATGATGTCCGGCGGCATATCGTGATCCATGATCCCCATCACCGACACATACGCCTCCACAATGCCGGTTTCATCATCCAGCCCCATCGTCATCGACGGGAAGATTTTTTGCTTCCGTTCTCCTGCCATCTCGCCTCTCCTTAATCTTCGATCACCGGTAACAGCGTGCACCGGCACTTCGGGTGTAATGGCGGGTAACCGACGTCCGAATAGCCCATCACCATCGTCAGTAACCGCCCCTTTTGTTCAGCTCCTTCAGGCAGTATCGCCAGCGCATCATCTGGCAGCTCCACCACCATCGTGTCTCCCTTACCGAAATAATTCGTTCCGATCGCGATCACGCTGCCGTGCATCTCTCCGCAGAACGGGCACACCCGTTCATCCAGCGCCGTGTACCATTCCTTGCGCTCCACCCCTGCCTGCCGGTACGATTCCTCAGCTCCCGCATTGCTGGATCGTATCGTCTCCGTCCTGGCGATCGTCAGCGCCCGGTCTTTGGACCATCCGCCATACAGCGCCTGCAGCTCGTCGGCCAGCTTGCCAACTCCCCAGCCTTCCAGTTGTGCCTGCATCACCAGCTGCCGCACCCCTTCCGCTGTGCTCATGCTGATCTGCTCCGCAAACGTGAACGCGTAGTTCTCCAGCCATGCCAGTGTGTCCTGGCTGCTCAGATCCCAGCTGATCCCGAAGCTGGCCGATATCGTCTCCCCTTGCTCGTCCATCAGCGCCAGGAACAGCGGCAGGTACGCCATTTTCCAGAACTGGGTGTTCTGGCTGATCACGCCCAATAAAAATTTCAGGATATCGCTCCACGGCTCGTCTGCCTTGCGCCGCTTGAATTGCTTCAACTCTGCCAGCATTGCCGGCAGTTCTTTTTCAAATTGCTCCCTGGCTGCCTGCTCGAACCGTCCCTCCCAGGCTCGCGCCACCACGTCCAGTGCCTTATGGAATTTCGCCCCCATCTCCTCACGCGTCGCTTTCCTGCTCTTCTTCTCCTTCGCCGGAACCATCCCTAGCCCTTTTTCCCCGATCTCTGTGATCATCATCGGCCGCAGGAACACATCCCCGTTCTCGACTTCTCCCAGTTCCACCTCGCGCCGTGCTTCGTTGACTGTCATCCAGCCACCTTTCACGCCCGTGTCGGCTCTCTGGAACTGTGCCGCCCGGTCATCCCGCGCCGCCGGCACATGCGAGTAATCCGGCACCACCTGGCCGATTTCCCCCAGCTCATCCGCGAACGACACGTTCATCGCCTCGATGATGTCCGCTGTTTCCGGCTCTACTTTCTCCTCCCACAGCTCCTTGCGTGCCTGCTCGTAGTTGGAATAAGTGCTCGCTTCCAGCCCGGCCTTGATCCCGATCAGGATTGGTGGCACGTCGAATGTCGTGCAGATCCTCACCTCGGACATGCTCCGCAGGTCCGGGAAGGCCATCTCTTCCATGTTCAGCCCGATCCGCTGGTATTCTGCCTCCGTATCCAGGATCAAGTCTTTCCACCAGCCGGCTTCTCCTGCGTACTGCTCGTCGATCCGCGCCCGGATCCGCGTCATCTCAGCATCATCGATCTCGTGCTTGACCCCCCACACTCCCATCGGCACCGCCGCCTGTTTGAAAAATTGGTCGATGAACGCCGTTGCCCGGTTGTCGATATCCACTTCCCGCGCCGCTGCCATCAATGGCGGGATCCCCCGCCCCAGCCCCTCGAACGGGTCCAGCGGGTTCACGAATTTCACATGGATCACTTCCCCTGGCAGGTACGGCACCTTCTCCCCTTCCACCGGCACATACACGTACCCAAGCAGTTCTTTCTCCTTCGGCACCGGCCGCATCCGGTCCGGTCTCACCAGCCACAGCTTCTCCGTCTGCTTGCCCTTCTTCTCCTTGATCAAAAAGGCATTCCCTTCCAGGTTGCGGTAGGTGTTCATCATCTCCAGGATGTAACGCATCGAATAATTCTCGTTCGGCCGGTCGAACAGCCTTTGCAGATGGTGCTCTTGCCACGCCTCCCCTTGCCCATCTACCATCCGTTCCACCCGCAGGTGCGTCCCCTTGGCTGTGGTTGCGATCTTCCGGATGCATGCGAACACGATCTGGTTTTTCTCATACCCCTCTTCTGCGAAGGTCTGGTAATCCACCAGACTCTTCACCGGCCTCATCCGCTGCCACCCCGGGAACATATACGGCGATTTCTGCCGGCTGCCCCCTGTCACATGCCGCACCGCCGTCCCGATCAATTTACTGGCCGTCAACAGCCGTTCGCCAAACCGTCGTTTTGCCATCAATAGATTCCTTTGCTGTTCTTCCGTAGCATCTGCATCCCACCGGTCACCGTGTCGATCTGGTCATCATGCAGGCTGGTCCCGTCCGGCTTGAACGCCAGCGCCTCCGCGATGAATTCGCCTATCCACGGGCCTCTCACCAGCTTCACCCTGCCGGTCTCCTGCAGCACCTGCAGCGGGATTGCCCGCCCGAATTTGTCCTTCTCCGGTGTCACCGGCTTGATCGGCCTGCCCGTCAGCCGTTTATCTCGTTTCAGGTCCTGGAACGCCGCCAGTTGGAACGCCACATTCTCGATCCCCCATACCGTCCCGTAGTCCTCTCTACCGCTCCACTCTGCCATCACCCCTTGTGTCTTCGGCCATTCCCAGCGTCCTCGCAGCATATCCCGGATGTACAGTGTCCCTTCCGCATCGTAGGCCACCGCTGCGCTCGCCGTGTAATCCGCCGTTTTCTTCTCGCTCACCGCCAGATCCCAGTACCGCACCCATCGCAGCCCTTCCGGCGCTTTCTCTGCGATATCCCATTTCGGCCCGAAGAAGTTGCCTGTCAGCGCCACCGGCTGCTGTTGGTACAGCGCCGTCCACTCATGTGCGCTCATGTTTTGCTGCGTCTTCAGCAGCTCCTCACGCCCGAAACGCTCCGGCCAGGCCGCCTCTCCGCTCTCCCTTCCTATCGGATCGGCCAGGTTCAGGTACCGCCCTTCCAGCATCGCCTCCTGTTGGCCGGCCTCATCCTTGGCGTACTGCCCTTCCTCGAACGCCAGCGCCGGCACGCTCACTACCTTGTACTGGTCCGCCTGGCTGTTCGTCGCCATCCGCTTCAACAGCCGGCCGACAATATCATCCGGGTGCCATCTGGTCATCACGATCACGATCGCCGCCCCGGGTTCCCTTCGGGTATAAAAAGATGAATTCCACCAGTCCCACACCGCATCCCGCTGGTTCTGGCTCTCGGCCTCTTCTCGGTTCTTGAAGGGGTCATCCAGTACCAGCAGATGCCCGCCGAAGCCGGTAAAACCGCCCCCCACGCCGTTGGCGATCACTCCGCCCAGGTGTGGCGTCGCCAGGTTCCATGCCTGCGCGCTCCGGCTGTCCCAGCTCAGCGCCACCGGCGCATCGTTCAACGACCGTGTCCCAAAGATGCTCTGGAACCGCACACTGTCCACATACTCCCGCACGATCCGGCTGTTGGCGTGTGCCAGGTTCGCTGCATAACTCGCCTCCATCACTCGCTTGTTCGGCATCCGGCCCAACAGCCACGCCGGGAACAGCTTGCTCACCAGCTCCGTCTTCCCAATTCTGGGCTGCAGCTCGATGATCAACCGCCCCAGCCCTTGCTTCCCGAACGTGCGAATATACTTCTCGACCTGCTCCAGCTCCCCCGCGATCAGCTTGTGCACCTTCGCCGTCTCATACCACGGCAGCAGGTACTCCCCGAACGCCAAAAGCCGCCGCCTGGCCAGCTCGCGCCGTGCCAGTTCGCGCTTCGCTTCGCTCTGCCCGACCGCAGGGGCTGTTACTGTCATTCCTCTGCCTCTTCGTTGTTCTCAGCCAGCACCGACCAGTCCCCCCCAGCCAGCCGCATCAGGTCTTCCTCGTCCATATCTTCCAGCCTGCGCCCCGTCGACAGTTTCCCGCTCAACAGCATCGCCCGCAGTTGGCTGATCGGGATATAGTCACCCACCATCTCCAGGTACATCTTCCTATCGGGGTGGTGCTTGTAATCTGGGTCGCTCGCGCTGGCCACCAGCGCATTCAGCACCGCTCCCCGGTGCCGGTACAGTTCCGCCGTTTGCAGCTGCGCAATTGCCTCTTCCAGCGCTGGGTTTTTCCGCCGCCACGTGCTGATCACCCGGTCAGTGGTCAGCCCCAATACCTTCGTGGCCAGCTCCTCCTGGGTATCCGGCCAGCGCTTCTCTTTGGGCGTTGCCGCCCAGGCAATGTACGCCGCCTTCCGGAAACCCCAGCCCTGCTCCCTCAGCATCAAATAAGAGTCCATCCACGCCGGCGGTTCCGCCTGGCCCGTGAACGAAGCGATCAGCATCTCCCGCGCCTGTTCCTCCCGCGTCCGGTCATCCCGCCCCTCATCCACCAGCTCCTCGATCTCGAACAGCGTTGGCTGCAAATTGGGTTTATCTAACGGCATCGGCCTCTTCCTCTCGCCCCTGGCCTTAAACAAAAAACGCCAGCGGCATATAGCCGCTGGCGCTCATCTCCAGCTGCGCTCCCACCACAAGTAGGGAGCTGCGTAATATTTTTAATTACCCCCATTTTAGCACAAACATTCTCCCCTTTCAACCGAAATATCATACTTTCCTGGATAATTGCCTATTGACAAACCTAACGATAGGTTTTATAATATAGTCATAAGTTGAGAGCGGTTCTCAACAAAATAAAAAGGAAAGTAAAGATGAATGCACAAATCACCATAAACCCTGAAGGCGAAATCGAACAAGCGGCAGCGCAGACGCACATCCACGCGCCCCAGAAACTAGAACGGGGAGATACACTCTATGTCTGTAAATGTGGCGCACGCAAACAGAAAAGTAAAATCGTTGATGGAGAAAAGATTGAAGTGTGGAAGTTCGAAAGCAAAGAAGAAGAAGTTGCTCGTCGTCATGCAATTGAAATGCTCGAAACCGAAGGTTATGGCGACGATAACAAGGGCGATGCACAGGATCAGTACGACGGCGGACGTGGTGCTGGCTCTATGGGTCAGCCCACTGACTAGGAGCAAACAATGATACTCTCTTACGTTGATGTCCTCGGTGACAGAATTAAAATGAGAATCTCAAAAAATGGAAAATGGCAGATCTACTGGGGATATATCAATCTCCCGCAAGGCGCAAAAGCGATCGGGACCATTACACGGGATAATAACCAGACAGGCGCATTGATCCAGTTGGCATCAGGCATATACGTCCAGGGCAATGCTGGAGCAATCCGCACGCTCGATCAAACCGAAGTCAAAATTGCAATAAAGCGTTCCGCGGCTGCTGCAAATCTAGGCTCCGCAACCTCCTCCCGCAAAGCAAGATCAAGCGCTGCGAATGGCAAATTGGGAGGCAGACCCAAAAAATCTCCTTGATCTACTCCCGTAGGGGCGCATTGCAATGCGCCCTCTTTTTTTGTCATTGCGAGGAGCCGCCCCGCGGCGACGTGGCAATCTGCTTGTCTCCCTTAAAAGGGCGCCGCCCCTGGGGGGCAGGGGCGGGGCCGGGATCGTCAGTTCTTATCTGACTAACTTCGCAAGTGCCCTTATTATAAGGTTAAATGTATTTTTATGCAATACCTCAATTCCTCAACGACGCCCCCGCCCAGATTCGTACTGGGATGGTTCTAACTTGCGAAGTTAGTGTCCTTTCCATTGGACGACGGGGGCTTTATAATTGTACATCTCTTATTCCCCCTCATCAATCCTCACCCGCTCCCACATCCCCCTCACCGCCTCTACCAGCTCCCCCTGCAGCTCCTCCGGGCATCCCTCAAAGATCGCCATCCACTCCGCGTACTGCCTCTCGAATTCCTCCCCCCCATCATCCCGCTTGTCCGCTCCAACGTTGTCCAACATCACGGTCCTCCAGAATTTCCGGAGGCTGGTACAATAGGTCTTAGCCTATGCACCGGCCCATCCGGTGTGTCGGTCAGGGTCTGGTGCGTGGTTCCGGCCACCGCCAGGCCCGTCTCGTTAATGCAGAATTCCCTCCACCACGCTTCTTTGTGCGACCAAAGAACTCAGACCATTTAGGTACGTGATAGAGGGAACTCTACCGGTTAAAAGAAATGTTCTGAGTTATCTTCTTTGGTCGCACCTCCAGCATATCACACATTTTCCCACAATGCAATCCCCGTAGGGGCGCATTGCAATGCGCCCTTTGGCCATCCCGCCCCTTGACCGAACTAGAACGGCATCTCATCCTCTTCCCCTTCATCCTCATCCAGCCGCTCCCACCACCCCGGCCCTCCCAGCGGGCAGTCGAACTCGCACTCCTCAGTTCCCGCCGCTGGGCAGTACCAGCTCCCGTCCTCCAGCTGGAACGCCTGGCAATTCAGGTCATATTCCCAACAGCCATCCTCCTCGTTATAGATCCAATCATCCTCCAATGATTCATCATCCAGAGGCTTGAACAGATCATCCTCCCATGGTTCATCGTCCTCGTAATCCTCATAATCGTCATAATCCATCGTGATTCCCATCACCCTCTCCTTTCTAGATCTCCACCGCCACCCGCTCCGCCAGCTTCGCCAGCGCCTCTTCCTTGCTCACCAGCAGCCGCGGCCGGTCGTTATCGTTCTTCTTATACGCCAGCTTCATCCCGATCAGCTCATCCGTCACCGATCTGATCAGCCGCCTGGCCCGGCACTCCGGCAGCCCATGCTGCAGTGGCAGGTACGTCACCCCGTATTCTTCCGTGCACATCTCCATCACGATCTTCGCATCATACAGGCTGAACCCCCCCACCTCCTCCAGCCCTGTCGGCTCGATCTCGAACAGGTACGGCGCCGACATCAACAGCACATACAGCCGTTTCTCCGATACCTTGTTCACCACCTCGATCATGTTCGTATTCGCCCGGGCCAGGTCCGCCAGCGCTCGGTATTTCTCCACTTCCGGCGTGATCGCCTCCCGGAACAGCCGCCGTTCCTGCTCCTGGTGCCAGCTTGCCCGCACATGCTCCCACCCTGCCGCGATCGCCCCCGTCAGCCAGGCGCCTGCCACCAGCCATAACAGCACCCCCACCCACGCCCATTCCTCCCCTGCTCGCCAGCCCAGGCTTCCCGCCACGATCGCCAGCGTGAGATATCCCACACATCTTTTCAGATCATCTCTCTCCATGCTTACCTCCATCAGGTGCCCCCTCCCCTGCTAGTTCGCTCTGTCCATTACCTGTACTGCTGACTCGCACGCGTGCCTCATGCGCCGCAAAGTGCGGGGCACGGTGCGCCGGCAAATGTTTGAAGTGCGCCGCAAGCCCCTGCTGGTTGTTGAACCTCTTCCCGCAGGCCAGGCAGGCTTGCGCCTTGCCCCGCGCAGGCCTGCGTTCCTCCCCTTCATGCTGCGTGGTACTCTGCGTCGCAGGCCGTCGCAGCCCTTCAATGATCTCCGTGTGTGCCGCCCGCACTGCGATCAGCACCCCTGCCGGGATCACCATCGCCAGTAACAACGCCCGCGCCAGGATCAGCACCCCCCTGTCCCCTGGCCAGATCTCCAGTACCACGTTCATCGTCCCGATCACCATCAGGTAGAACACGAACGCCGTTATCGGGATCCACAGCGGCACCTTGTGCTTGTCCAGTGTGTACTTCCGGTTATGTGCCCAGAACGTCAGCGCCGTATTGATCGATGCCAGCCCGAGGATCTCCGCCAGTACCGCCAGCGCCACCGCCAGCCACTCCGGGAACTCGAAAACTCCCCGGCAGTTCTGGTAGGTCATATACGCCGGCGCCAGTGGTGCCAGCCATGGGGCGATCGCCGATAGCAGATTGATCACGCTCGCTTCCCACATCCGGATCCATTCATTGATTTTTTTGAAGATCATCCTGGCTCCTTTCCACGCACGCCTGGCATCTCTCGATATCTGGCCGTTCATCCTCGCTGATCAGCATCCCGCTCGAGATCATCACCGCCTCGCCGTAATCGTTTCTCACCCCGCACGCCGGTGTCACCCGCTCATGCTCGCCCACCTTCCATCGGTGCATCCCATTCGGGATCCGCCCGAATACATCTGGACCATACCACCACCCCGCCATTTGCCTACTCAAAGCACACCTCCAGCGCCTTCACCGGCTCTGCCACCCACCTTCTCTTTCGTCCGCATAGGCTGCACGTCACCACCCCCTCGCTCAGCGTGGCCACAAAATGCTCCTCCATGATTATCCCCACTTCCAGCAGCTCCTCCGGCTCTGTCTCCAGCGCCTGCCTCAGCACGTGCACCCGCATCGTCTTATCCGATCCCCTGGCCGCCAGCCCCAGCACGTGCCCGCCCTGGCATCGCCACATCTTCCCGATCACCATCCTCACCTCCACCACAGTGTTAGGGTATGCACCCTGTGATCATTGACCGTCTCATCCCACGCCACTATTTTTGCCCCTGCTCTCATCGCTTGCTCTTCGTATATGCTCCTGACCGGCATTTTTCCCAACCTGCAGATCTTCAGCAGTTTCACTCCCCGCCGGTTGGTCTGGTTCTCCATCAACAGATCCCCCGGATAGAGTTCGATCTCCGGCAGCGCTGGCCCCTCTACGCCTACCACCCAGCTCTCCAATCCCACCCCGGTGGGTTTCCCCAGCGTCGCAAACAGCCAGGCTCGTTCCTCTTCCGTGACCGGCGTATAGCCTTCCATCAGCTCATTCAGCGGGATGGCCATTACCTCATCCACCGGCAGCGCCCAGGCCTCTTCCTCGGTCAACGTTTTCCATTTAGTCATGGCCCGCCTGCTTTTCTAATTGCTCGGTGGTTTCTTTCAACAGATCCACCGGCTCATCCAGCCTGCGTTCCAGATACCTCTCCATCACCATCAGCCCCTGCATCAATCGGGTCAGTATGCTCCGTAAATGTCGCGGCGATAAATTCTCCAATATCCCGAACACCTTCAGCTCGTCGATCGCGAACGAGATCAGCCCCTCTGCTGTTTCTTCCACATCCGTGCCGGTCACCCTGGCGATCTGGTCCGCCGCCTTTCGCAATCGTTCCTGCAGCCGGTCCCCTGGCGGCATCATCACCTCCCGTACCGACCCGCACTCCGGGCAAAATCCGTACTCCCCTGAAACCATAGGCTCAGCAGCCGTGCCGCCGCCCACCTTCTCTTTATCTATTGCCATATCGCCCTCCCGGATCCTCGATCGTGTATCTCCCTTTGTTGGGGCCGCTGGTCTTTCTTTTCAGGATGTATCCCATCTTGCGCAGATAGATCCCTATCCGTTTGGATGAGAACAGATCTTTTTCTTCACCCAGGGCGAATTCCTTTGCCAGCTCTGCGATTTTTCCCACGGTCTGGTCGCTTCCCTCGAGCCTGGCTTTTTCGACGGCCTTTTGTATGATGCCCTTGATCCGTTTCTCCATATAATCCTGTTTTTGGTTCTCATAGAAGTGCACCAGGAACTCAGCCGTGGATAAGGCCTTCTGTGCTTCTTCTAGCGCTTCTTTGAAGCGGCTGATTTTCTCTTTGAACTCTTCGATATCGAATTTTTCTAGTATGTCCATCGTTTGTCTCCTTTATCTGTGCAATATCTTTAGCTGTAGTGAATGTCGGTGGCGGATTGTTTTTAAAAAGTTCTTAAACTCGATCTCCATCATTCACTAATTTAAGTTCCAATAGGCTCCATAGCATCTTTTTTTTCTTAAATCTCGTATACATAGTTCACTGACATCAACTCTTTCACCATTTTTGCCCGCAAAACGACATTTTTAACCAAAAGATTGTGAAATCCGTCACTAGCTAGAAAATAGTGAATGTCGGTGAAGCTCAAAACGCCTTTTTGGGCATATTGAAATTTGTTATGTCGTTTGCCTCGCAGACAAAACATTTTTGATCTACCTCTTTTGAGCCTTTTAAAGTCAACCGTCATTCACTAAAACCCTTAAAAACCCTTAAAACACTGGAATTTGGGCCTGCTGTGCCATAAAACGACATTTTTTTCCTCCCCCGCACCCCCTCCCCAAATTTAGGAGCAGCTAAAAAACAAGGTTCACCGACATTCACTCGGGCAAAAATCTCCTTTTTGTTCATGAAAACTCCACCCCGAACCGCTCGCACAGCGACACGATCCGTTCCTCATCCCACACCACCACGTACCGCCCTTTGTTCGGCCCGCTCGTGGCTCGCTCCCGTTCCAGCGTCAGCTTCTTATCTATTAGATGTCCCACCCCCCGCGGCGTCAGATCCTTGCCCGTCCGTTTGCGCCGTTCTTCCGCTTCCGGATCGTCCAGCTTGTTCTCCTCATCCACGATCACATTGGCGATATCCGTGATATGCTGCACCGACAGATCCCAGAACGGCTCCCCTTTGATCAGTTGTGGCACCTCGCCCCGGATCTTGATCAACGCCTCCAGCACCTTCGCTTCCAGTGTCTGGCTGCGCTCGAAAACCAATCTTGAGTTGTATTTCCGGATGAAGTCCCGGATGTCCTGTTTCATATCTTCATCGTCCACGAGCTTTTTCAGGCTCATCGTTACCTGGTTCAGCCGGTCTTCTATCTTCGGGTCGAAATCCTCATCGCTCACCTCGATCTCTTCCTGCCAGGTCAGTAGGCGCCAGGTCAGCAGCATGTTCCGCAGCTCCGCCGCTTCGCGGTAGAACGCCTTGCCAAGGATCCTCGGTATCCCTGGCTTTACCGGTCCCCCCATCACTTCCTTGGTCAGGCAGCGGCTCTCCACCGCCCGGTCCTGGAACAGCTCCCGTGTGGCGATCAGCTTCGGGCAGTACACGTTGAAGGAGTCAATGTCGAACGATCCACCCCCCGTGTCCTTTGCCCTCAGCATCGGCACCCCTTTCATATACCCGGTGTTGAGCAGCTTGATGATCTCGATCGTTGCATCGCTCTTCCCAAAGTCAGCCTCATCCAGGAACAGCGTCCCCTTGTACCGGTGGATGATCCGGAAGATCGGGCTGAGTGTGCTCGCTCCAGAGGTCTTCATCAACCGGTAGCACACATGCCCCAACCGGTAGATCATCTGTGTCTTGCCTGTCCCATAATCCCCCAGTGCCCGCAGGTAGGGCACCACCTGGAAGCAGTCATACACCCAGGAGAACAGTGCATAATAGGCGCTCAATCGAAGGAAAAAATCATCCCCTTTGAAGTCGTAATACCGCTCCATGAATGCCGTCAGCATGTCCACCAGCTCCTTGGTGGATCTCTTCGGCCCCAGCTTGGTGGGAAACAGCACCACCTCTTGCATCATCAGCGCATTGGGCAGCGCTGGCACATACCGCACCCCGCCGATGTCCAGCTTGGATGCCTCTCCAATGTTCCCAGCGGGATCCCGATAAGCCAGCCCTGTGCTCTCCGATTCTGGGTCATAGGTCAGCTCGACCAGCCAGCCGTCATACCAGCCTCCTAAAGTTTCCACGATCTCTGGCGCATCGTCGCTCGCTGATCTGCGCTCATCCTTGGCTGCCTGTTGGTCCGCCTTCAGCAAGTAGTTGTAATCCCGCACGCTCACCCCCAGCGCCTTGGCCAGGCGTGGGCGCAGGTCAGCCTGGGTGATCGCATTGTCGATCCGGTTGATCAACCGTACCGCCGTCCTGATCCCCTCTTCACGTGGCGCCCCCATCATCTCCCCCACAGATTTGCAGACCCATTCTACATAGGGTATGGCTCTGGACAGGGCCTCGTCGGCGAGGGCGGTTTGCTTTTTCACGGCAAAACCACCCCCTACCATCCCTTGTAACCAATCGTTGACGTCCTTGTATTGCTCTGGAAATCTGACCAGCCGGCTCATTGGGCCAAGTGCTTCACCCAGTGGATGCAGGGCGCTCTGCCCTGCCTTGTCCTGATCCACTGCAATGTACAGCTCAGCGTGCCGTCCTCTCACGTTGGCCAGTGCCTGGCTATCCGCTGCTGTACCAGCCAGCGCCACCGCTGGGATATCCCACTGTCCCAGGCTGATCGCATCTGCCTGTCCCTCCACCACCACACACCGCTCAGCACCTGGTGAGTACACATGGTTGTAATACGCCTGGCGTTCGCCCACCAGCGCAGCTGGCAGGTTGTAGTGCATCTTCTTCTCACCCACTGCCCGGCAGGACAGGTACCTTACCCGCCCGCCAACCACATGCGGGTACACCAGCATCCCATTCGGGATCCCCTTCAGCTCTTTCTTCCCGATCCAATCCGTTGGCAGCGCTGGCACCAGCTCCCTGGGCTGTTTCTCCACCCACTTCTCCACGTCCCCCTTGTATCCGCACACGGCCACTGCTGCAGGGCTGGCCAGATCTACACCTTCCGCCTCCAGTGCCTGGCGCAGCTCTGCCTGCTCGGTCGGCGTCCCCCTGCCAGAGTACCCCAGCCCCGCTGCCTTGATCGTTTCCTCTGTCCATCCTCTACCGATAGCATAGGCCATGGCCTCCTGGTTGGACCATAACCAGCGCACCATCACCCGGGCAGCCACCGTCAGTGCATCATCCCGCTTGCGAGCTGCCACCCGTACCTGGTTGCTCTGTCCCCAGGTTGGCTCAGGCAGGCCGGCCCGCCTGGCCAGAAATTCGATCGCCCCCTTGGCATCTGTTCGCTTCCAGTCCTGCACCCAGGTGATCACATCCCCCTGCATGGCCCGGCTGTTCCAGAAGAACGCCTGGTTCTGCACATCCACCACCAGGCTGTCATGCTCCCGTGCCCGCATGTACCTGGCTGAAGAGCGCCTCAAACTGTATCCGGCCTCCTGGATCACGTCCTCGATCTTGTTGCCCCCCTTGACTTGCTCAAAGATATCGTCCGTCATGTATGCCTCTCCGACTTATGCGTCATTAATTCAGGTGCTTAGCAGGCACCAAACCCCTGCCCCAGCGCCATCTCAGCCCATAAAAATGACCGATAACCTGATAGATATGCGTCATTTTTCAGCCCGCCGGCCAGCCCGCCCCTCTTCCCCACCACCCCTACCCATGGGGTGAAAAAGAGAACATTGCGAATTTTTCCTGCTACTGTATTACTGCCTAAGCAGCGGCGGCGGCTTGCCAACCTGATAACCATCAGACCAACTCCCTCGATTTCCTTGGGGGGCACGCTGTGCTGCTACTACAACGTGCCCCCTTGGAGGAGATAGAACAGACACCAGCGCCTGGTTTCACTGATGCCCGCCAGCCTGCACCCAACCACCAGGATGCAGACTGCCAGGCCTCAGTCCCGGTACTCCCAGCCGTGCTGTTCGCACTCTCGCCAGATCATCTCCATGATGTTCTGCATTTCCCTGATCTCTGCCCTGACCTCAACCATGTGGTCAAAGGCCGGCTCCAACAGATCAGCCAGCCCACTGCGTTCCTGGGCCTGTCTGATCCGTAGCATGGCCATGGTCAGCCGCTCACGTGCCGTGGTGCTGCGGATCATGGCTTCTTCCAGCCGGTCACGCCGTGCCTTGGCGATCTTGTTTAATCGTGACATCAGAGATCAATCTTCCTTGTACAGATCAACCATAAATTGCTGAGCCTTGTCAGATTTTATTTCTCCCAAAAGACCAATGATGGTATCCAGCTTGTTGAGAATTGCTTTATCGCTTGAGTTGCCATTCAGGAAAGCCACTCTCCCAGCTGCCTCCTCACTGCTGTCATGATCGCTTTCTGAATGCCAGCGGCCTTCTGAGTCTTCCCATCCCACTGTCCAAAGCATAGGTTCAGTCCTCTTATAAACGTACATCCCTACCGCCTTTCATTTGATCGATCCTGCTATCCACCATCTCACCCAATAATTCGATCTCCTCCCCCAGCTCCTTTGTCCTGCGCCTGGCCAGCAGGTAATCATCCAGCCAGTACGCCACCAGCACAGCCCCCCCGCTGGCAGCCACCACGCCGATGATCCCGGCCAGCGCCCATACCAGCGCCCCACTTTCAGGCGGGAAAAGCGCCCACCACACCAACAGGGTGATGTAAGGCCCCAAGAAAGCTGCAACGCCCACCACATAGCTCCAGGGAGCCCGGATAGGCCTTCCCAGCAGCATTCGCCACGGGAAGTAGTGCAGCGCTGCCTCAGCCAGTCCAGCGATCATCATCGCCGCCATCAGGCTGAGCACTTCCAACATCGGATAAATCATGGTCTTCTCCTTTCGGCCAATATCTCAAATACAAATCAGCCAGCACATCCCAAATAGATCCTGAACTCTGTCCGGCCATGTAGAACCGCACTGAAATATCAAGGCCGGTCATTACTCCGTCCGCGCATGGTCATTTTCAACATCGCCCCCACCATCATCACTGCCGGGCATTCCTGGCACACTTTCTCTGAGGCCACATCCGATAGAGCGCAATCCTCGCACGTCCTTCGTGCGGCTGCCTCCACGATCTCCCAGGGTGGCACCAGCTGCTTCTTCAATAGCGAGTCCCACATCTGGAAGCGCGGCAGGACCTCCCGCCGTTTGGCATAGCGCATCGCTGGCGGGTCCGCCATATCGTTCTCGGCTTTGATCTGCAATCTGTCTTTGTGATATTTGCACTGCTGTCTGACCATTCCCACGGTCACATCCGGCCTGGTTGCCCACCTGGCTATTTCCAGCCGCTTGTCCTGATCCGGTACGGATAACAGCGCCCGGGCCATCTTCTCGGATGGGGGCAGCTTTTCCTCTGCGATCAGCTTTTTGATTGGCTCATCCAATTCGAGTACCTTCAGCCTGGCTCTCACCCGGTCGATCCGCACTCCCATGCGCTCGCAGATCTCATCCAGGCTCAATCCCCCATCTATCAGCGCCTGGTAGGCCTGCCCTTCTTCCAGTGGGTTGAGATCGGTGCGGTGCAGGTTGGCCACCAGGGCGATCTCCAGCATCTGGCTGTCACTGGCTTCGCGGACCTCCACCGGCACTTCTGCCAGCCCGGCCAGTATGGCCGCCCGCCAGCGCCTCTCCCCATCGATGAGCTGATACTGCCCGTTCACCGCCCGTACCGGGATCGGCAGGATGATGCCGTATTCCCTGATAGAGGCGGCCAGGTTCTTCAGATCCTCTTGATCGAAGATCGTCCTGGGTTGTTTGGGATTGACCACGATTTGATCGACTGGAACTTTCATGCTGCCACTCTGACGTTGTTTAGGAACTCGTGTTCTTCTTGTTCCAGCTTATCGTGGACAAGATCTAACACCTCATCCATTGCGTATGCGGCGCGGACAAACGCCTCATGCAAGTCATGTGTTGGGCCACCAGCACACGCAAGATCATCAATTCGTTCCCATATCTTTGCTATCTCGTCATAAAATTCACCATCAATCTTCATGCCTGCTCCCTTACGAGAACACCCGCTCGACCGCGGCCTGTAGATCTTCTTCGGTGGCCATCGCATAGCGCAGGGTCATCTCCACGCGTGCATGCCGGGCCAGCTTCTGGGCTTCCGGCAGCGGCACGTTGGGATCCGCCACCAGCGTGCGAATAAAGGTGTGCCGGTTGCTGTGCGGCGTGTACGTCCCTTTCAGGCCAGCGCGCTCACACATCGCGGCGAAATACCGCTGCACCTGCCTGGCGCCCAGCCTGCCACCCTTCTGGCTGGTGAACAGCGCCCCGGGCTGGCTGCCTCTGATCCTGATCCACTCCGCCAGGTAATAGCGCGTCTCGGCCGGCAGCGGCTGTTCGGCGTATTTCCCGCCCTTGCCCTGGCGCACGATCACATATCCAGACCGTTCTTTGAGGACCACATCCCCAGCATCCAGCGCCACCGCTTCGCCGGTGCGCAATCCCCCGCCCCTTTGCAGGTACAGGATCGCCCGCTGCATCACCGCCTGGCGATAGCGCCCGGTCCTGCCCTTCAACTGCTCGTGGCTGATCTCGCGCTCGTAGGCTGCCAGTAATCGGCTGCTATCCTGCTTGCTGATCGCCCTGGGCATCGGCGCCGGCTCTTCGATCTTCTTTACCAGCCCGCTGATCTCTTCCTGGATGCTGCCCCCGGTGTACTTTCCAGAAGCGAAGCGTGCGAAGGTGCGCAGGGCGTTGATCTTGCGGTTCACCGTTGCCGGGTGCCGTTTCATTCCCTGCAGCGCCTTCTGATAGGCTCTCACATCCACCGCGGTCAGCTTTCCGGCCTCGAAGTCCTCCCCTTGCCGCTTACCCATCCAGTCCGAGAACTGCCTCAGATCCCCCACATAGCTCTTGATCGTGTGTGTGCTCATCGTCTGGCTTTCCAGCCAGATCTCGAATTCTTCTAACCAGGTCATGTCTATCTCCTTTTTTTTTAGGCAAATGCCAATAAAATTCCGATCAGGATACCGATCCCCAGGCCCAGGCTGCCCACCAGGATCGCTTCCGCCATAAATCGCCTCAAACCCCTGGCAATCCAGCGGCTCACCGCTCCCCTGCCTTTCTCTTAGTCCCGACCGAGTACAGCGCTGCTCCCCAAAAGTCCTCGCCATAATCGGCGTGCTCGGCGCCCATGAAGCCGCGCCAGAGCAGTTGTTTCCCTTTGACGATCACCTGGCCGTTCTCCAGCGTGACCGTGTTCATCAGCCGCACCCCGAAGGCTGGCTGGTCTGAGCGCATGTGCACCCAGACATCGAAGGTGGTGACGCCGTGCACCACCGGCTGGGCGATCGCCCGCACTTTGGCGTCTTCGGGCAGCCCGATCTTGACGTCGCGCCACAGCCATTCGCGGATCAGGTCGCTCACGGTTTCTTCCAGCCTGCGCCTTGCGATCATGCGCAGCCGGATCTGCGTTCGCCGGTCCTGCTCTTTGCTCAATACCTCGGTCATGGCGTCATTCATCGTTCCCATGGATATGCTCCCTTCTTTTCCCGCTGGCCGATGCTGCGCCCCACCTGGAACGCCGCTTCCAGCACGGTCACAAAAACGATCAGGGCGGCTGAGTAGCCCTGTTTCCACAAGGCGTTGCTCACCGCCGACGTGCCCAGCATGGCCAGCCGCAACAGGATCGCCTGCTCGTCTTCCCCGATGCCTTCGGTGTCATGCCACTCTGCCAGCTCCGCCTGGTTGGCATCCCATGGCCCCAGGGGTGTCGCTCTGGTCTCAGCGCTCATCGCTGCCTCCGGTAAATATCGTTGTAGCGCGCCGTCACCCGCGTCGCATAGCTGATCGCCTGGTGAGCCGTGTTGAATTTCCTGTGCAGCCGGCGCTTTCCACTCTGGCTGACTACCACTTCTCCGTAATAGGCCTTGATCCTGGATCCCGGATGCTTCACCAGCGCGTACCCGCTGAAATAGATCGCCATCATTCCGCCTCTTTGACCCTGGCTTTGGTGTAGATCTCCACGTTGTAAATGCTCTCAAAGTCCACAACCTGCTGGAAGATGACCGTGAGCTCACTATGCCCCTCCAGGTCAGGAAATTCGAACTCAAACCCCAGCATGACCGGCTCTCCCACCAGCGTGCGTTCCACCTGGATATCCACCAGCCGCGCCTCTTCCGGGAGCCCCTCTTCGCACTCCGCCACATAATAAGTGCCATCCCCGAGCTTTAGTTTTATCTGGTTGCCCCTGGTCAACAAAGCATCGATCACCAATTTAGGACTTACCTTAACAACTCGCGTTCCCATCTTCTATTCCTCCTTCCCATGCTCATTCAACAGCGCAAACGCCGTCCCCAGCAGGATGATCGCCATCACCGCTGCCCCTGCCAGCACGCCCTTGACCACCTGGGCCGTGTAGGCCTGCCCATCCAGATCCGGCCGCGCTATCTCGATCGTCGCCGCCAACGGATCACTCGCCTGGCCCACCTGCACGGCCACATTGAACAGGAACAACATGCAGATCCCGATCAGCGCCATCGCGGCCGCCCGTTTTACGAACCACCATATTTTTTCTATCATTTGCTTTTCTCCAATAAGCGGTCGATCAATCTCTTCGCCTGTCCTTCCGCTTTCCCCCGCTGCTTATGCACCCCGGTGACGTCCATCGTGCGCTGGCCATCCAGCACCTCGCCGTACCAGCTGCCGGCCTTCTCTGAATGGATCAGGAACACCGTGTGGCGGCGGTACTCGAACACGCTCAGCACCATCCCGCCGCGTTGCGGCTGCGCTCGCTTCTTTCCCAGTCTGATGGCCACAGAAATTCCTATTCCCCGCTGGCCTGTGCTATGCTCGGCTCAAATGTGTCCCTGGCTGATTGCTGTTCCTGCCACTCGCGCACGATCATCCGCAAAGCCGCCGAAAACCCCCGCACACCCAGCCCGCGCTCCACCACCACCCCCTCGATGATCTCCACGCTCCTGCCGTCCAGTACCACATTCCTTGTTTCAAATTCGTCCAACTTGTATCCTCCTAATAAATGTGAAATTAAAATTCACTTTTATACGTTTATACAGTATTGTTGGTTATCTGTCAATAGCGAATTTTTTGCTAATACTTATGAGTATGAAAATATATACAATACTGATAGATGTCAGATTTTGCGGAATGGTTGGAAGAAGAGTTAAAACAGCGCGGCTGGGTGGCAAATGAGATAGCTATCCGCGGTGGTATTCATTCTGGATATCTTTCCCGCATCCTTAATCATAAACAGAACGCCGGGCCAGAGGCTCTGATCCAGATTGCCAAAGCCCTGGGATATCCCCCTGAGATCGTCTTCCGTGCTGCCGGCCTGCTGCCCCCCAAACCTGAGAACGTCCCCTTGCTGGACGAATGGGAGCACATCTTCCGCCAGGCCGCCAGCGACGAAGAGCGCCAGCGCCTGCTGGAACTCGCCCGCTTTGAACTCGAGCGCATCAAGAGAGAACAGAAGAGGAAATAACTACTCGGACCACCTGGCTGATCAAGCCAGAGGAGGAGAATGATGAAAAAAACAATTTGGCTTATACTGGCTGTTATTGTGTTTCTATCTGCCTGCAGTTCAGTCCCCAAAGAGGATCAGATCCAAACCGCCATCGTCCTCACCGAAGCCGCAAAACCTACCAGCACTCCTCTTCCCCCCACAGACACCCCCACACCCATGCCCACTTCCACACCCACTCCAAAACCAACAAAGACACCAACGCCGACCAGAACTGGCCTGACCTACGATGAGATACTCTACAAAAACACCTATCAGGAATTTCTCACTGAATTTAGCACCCTGATGACAGAATTCTTAGCCATGAACCGGCAGGCGGAAGCTGATCCAACCATCATATTCGACACCCAATGGAAATTCGACCTGGCAGCCTTATTTGATCAGTTGCTCACCATTACCGAAGAAATGGCCAATTACCCCAATGTCCCCGAGAAATTCAATTCCTTTCACAATTGGGTTGAATTACTTTATCCGGAGACACAGGAATTCGTTGAAAATTATTGGTCCAGCGTCGAACTGATCGATGCAACCTATATCCCAAAAGCAATTGAAAATTTGACCAATATAAACACATATTTGGATAACGCCACCAAAGAATTAGAAAAACTGCTCAACCCATAACTATCCTGCATGGTCTCCTTGTCCCTGCCGCCCCCTTAAAAGCACACCGCCCCTGGGAAAGGGGCGGGGCCGACAGGGACAAGGCGGGCTTGTTTGTCAATTCCAACTTTACCAAGTCTTGGTAAAGAGGTCTCCATAAAAATCATAGCACAAATAGACTGGTAATGCAATAGGACTGGCGTTCTAAACCGACCGGTGGACCCGTGGGGAATTGAACCCCATAAAGTTGGTTTTGGAGGCCTCTTTACCACCTGGCGGGCCCACACATCTAAATTCTACATTAGTTGAGGGTTAATTACCAGACCAACCTCGCACCCCAACACTTGACAAACCCCTGAATATCCTTGCATTACAAGAACAACTGTTCTATAATAACCTCCCCTATTGTTTGCCCAGGGAGGGTTACGCATGACCTGCAAAAAAGATGATCAGATCATCTTCACAGATCAGTATAAAGAATGGCTCGATATCTTCAACCAATGCCCAGCCCATCTCCGCCCGTTGCTCATCGTCCGCCTTCAACAACATCTGCCGCTCTATCTAAAACTCACCGCTCCAAAAACCACCGGACTCCGTAGAAAAACTATAAAATAAAGCTATGACCGAACTCCCATTTCCCGCAGGATCCCGCCTGGTTGCTTATCTGCGTGATTCAGGTGGGGATGATCAGGATCTCTCCATCCCCCAGCAGCTCAGCCACATTCAGGCCTGGTGCGCTGACCATGGCTTCATCCTCGCCCAGGCCTACACTGACGAAGCTCGCACCGGGAGCACCACCATTGGGCGCACAGCATTCTTCGACATGCTGCGCCACTTTCAAACCCCCAACTGTCAGGAGACCGGCATCATCCTCTGGTCCTACGCCCGCTTCAGCCGCGACATCGACGACTCCCAATACTTCAAAGCCGATCTGCGCCGCCAGGGTTATGAGATCTACTCCATCACCGATCCCATTCCCGCTGGCCTGGATGGCCGCTTTTTTGAGGCCGCCATCGACTGGGCCAACAACCGCCGCCTGGTCGAACTCCGCAAAGAGGTCAAGCGCGGCCTGCACTACATCGCTGATCAGCACGGCGCTTTAGGCGGCACACCGCCAACCGGCTTCATCCGCCAGGAGCTCGATCTCGGCTCCCGCCGTGATGGCACCCGTCACATCGTCCACCGCTGGGTTCCCGATCCTGACCTCATCCCCCTCATCCAGAAAGCCTGGCACATGCGCGCTGCTGGTGCATCCTACAAACACATCAACCAGGAAACTCGTCTATTCGGCAGCAAAAATTCCTATTCCACTTTCTTCCGTAATAAACTCTATATCGGCATCCTCGAATTTGGAGGAAAGACCCTCGAAAACTACTGTGACCCGATCATCGATCTGCAGGCATGGAATAAAGTACAGCAAATGAACCGCACCAACCGCCAATCTCCGCTCGCTGGAACAGACAACCCGGCCCACCCGCGCCGTACTGGCCAAAACTTTGTGCTCTCCGGACTGGCTTACTGCAACGAATGCGGCGCCCCTCTCAATGGCCATGTGATCAGCTCGCGCAAATCCAAAAAGACCTACACCTATTACGCCTGCTCCAACGCCAAACGAAATGCCGGCTGCACCGTCAAGATGATCCCCCAGCAGCTCCTCGAACAGTGCGTGCTCGACACCCTCATCGAATACATCCTCATCCCTGAAAATCTCGCCTCAATCCACCAGCGCATCCTCGAGCTCCAGACCGCCGCCCCCGACCAATACCGCGCCGTCCATGCCCAGCTCACCCAGGAGATCGCTGCCCTGGATCACAAGATAGCCAACCTGGTCAACGCCATCGCCGAGAAAGGCCACACCAGCGCCATGCTTGCTGCCCTCTCCAAAATGGAAGACCGCCGCACCGAGATCTCCCTGCAGCTCCAAACCCTCCAACGCATCATCGACCACCCCCCGGCGCTTGACCCTGCTATTGACATCAACAAAATGTCAGCCAAACTCATCTATCTGATCAAACACGCCGCCCCCGACGAGCTGCACGCCATCTACGCCTCATTAATAGCAAAAGTCCTTGCTGTTGGTAGCAAGGACATCCTGCGAGGCGAGATCGTGTACTACGATCCTTATGCCTATGATCAGTGCCCCCACGGGGACGCCACCCATAGACATAAATTCTCACATCCTCTCGTTTTTCCGCCCGAAACCTCCCAATTTCTGGCAACCTCCCCTCTTCTCCTGGAAAGGCCCGGCCTCGCCCACCGGGCTTTTCCCCTCCCTCATCCGATCAGCACGTTCTCTTTTCTCCAATCATCGATCTTCCGCAGGCTCTCGTGCACCAGCTCAGCCATTTCCTCAGCTCGGTCCCTGGCCTCGATCACCTGCCCGGCATAGATCGCCCTTCCGTCCACGATCTTCACCCGCTCTACCGAGTGAAATCCCTCATCCGAGTAGGTCACGACTCCCAGCCCCTGGTTCCAATTCGCTGATTGTTTGGACCCAGGCACCCGTCCATCCACGTGGCAGGCGCATCCTGGGCAGAACGCCGTGATCTCCTTCCAGCCTCCGCCATCTGCCCGCACCCGCTTGCTGGCCGTTTCCGCCCGGTGGATATGCCCGAAGACCGTCGTGTGGTTGGACTGCTCCAGCACTGCGCTGGCTGTGGCCAACGATTTGCCCCGCACGATCTCCCCATGGATCAGGCGCACCTCTGGATTGATCCACACCTCCGCGTCCGGATATGGGGACGCATAATTGATCTTCAGGCTGTCCAATCCCAGCAGGTAGGGCACGCTGAACACCGGCCAGCCCTCCAGTTGATCCGCCGGCCTTAGCCCATAAGCCTCCACCTGGTTATACGCCAGGATCGCCTTCCCCGGCCGTTCATCATGGTTGCCCTCGATCAGGTTCGTCACTCCCAGCGCTGCCAGCCAATACCGCCCGATGATCAGCGCCGCCTGGGTGTGACG
>Ga0208957_1000401_pt1 | contig 37383 bp, 55 predicted proteins | sample RifOxyA1_FD_184029 | JGI IMG/M metagenome (GOLD analysis project Ga0208957, IMG submission 184029) | Groundwater microbial communities from Rifle, Colorado - Rifle Oxygen_injection A1 (SPAdes) | ecosystem: Environmental > Aquatic > Deep subsurface > Groundwater | place: Rifle, Colorado, United... | reverse complement strand
CCTGGAGATGTACTGGGCGGTCGAGGCCCAGCAGGTTGGCGAGTTCGGTGCGTTCGGCGGGGCTGGTGTGGTGATTGGGTTGCCCGCTGTCGTACTCCTCGTAATTCTCCGGCAGGTCAACAAACTCCCCGACTTTGAGCCGCCAGCCCCATGTTCGGCGGGCTAGCGGTGCGTCAATCGTGATCCAGCCGTAAGCCGTGCCACTGCCGCCCGTCACACTCCAAGATTTCCCGGATCGGTGTTTCAGCGCGTCCCGGATGGCCTTGATTGTTTCGTTACGATCCACATAGTTACTCATATCCCTCTCTCCTCTCAGTGTGTCGAAATGTAGCCTAGAACCTCGGCTAATGTACTGTGAAGCGGGATTGTGCCGTCCTCATCATGTGGCACGATCAGATCACCTCCGATGAATTCGCGGAGGGTATAGCCCATGAACCGATCCCGTTCTCCACTCCTGTCATAGTTCGGCGCAAAGATGAACACTCGCCCGCCGGGGGATCGTTTCACTTTGAAGGCGCGCATCGTTTGACCGAAGAACTTGAGAGTAGCACGGTCGAAGAAGTGGGGCGACTTGTCTAGCGTGGCCTGTTTGATCTCGGCTATTGTGGGGGTTATCATTTGCCCACCTCCTGAAACAATGCCCACTCTGCCCATGCGAGGAGCACTGATTCGGCGGTTGACGTGTCATTGTCAACGAGTCGCGTTGCCCGCCTCAATGCGCGCTTCAGCAATGTTCGATACGTTGCCAAGCACTGCCGATCCCAGCGGGCCGGCGGCAGGGGCAGGGCGCGAGCGCAGTTGGCGCATTTGGTCATGGAAAATCCGGTACAAACTCTCCCGCGTCGTACATCTGCCGCAGGGAGTTGTACTTTCCCTCCAGAGTATTCCCCCATTCGTCCTCTGCTATCCAGCAGAGGGGAAAGTCATCCCCCGCTGCCGGGGATGCAAATTCACATGAGCACGCGAATGTGTTATCTGCATGTTTGCTAATTGTTTGTCCACAGTCCGAGCATGTCATGGTTTTTCTCCTGTCGGCTATGTCCCGGCGTGCGCCGGGTCGCTTTGCATCTGCTGACATTAGCATTCCCCGGTTAACCGTATTGCCTCGCCACTTACGCCCCGGTTCTTTGAAGGACAGATGTAAGAACAATATAACCGATAACTCGCGGCTTGTCAATAGGCAAATGCCAAATTGATGACACGAAAAAGGTTTACCCCTCGCGCTTCGGGGAAGTACGCTAACCGTTGTACATTACAAACGCGAGTCGGGATCGGCAGTGGCGGATCGTCGGCAAGTTATCGGCAGTGGCGGATCGTCGGCGGAGCAGGTTCAGCCGGTGACAATGGCTACACGCAAAACGAAAAACTATGGCTACACGCAAACATAGGAAATGTGGCTACACGCAAACGACGAAGTATGCCTATCCGCACTTGGCTACACGCACCGAGGCGCGAGAGGGGAAAGGGTGAAAAGACCTCTTAACTGATCGCCCGTACCCTTAAATGTATTCTTAACTATCTCGCTTGTTCCCTTAAATGCGAACAGCCGCCACATCGGAGAGGGAGTACGAAGTGGCGGCTGTCGTCGCAGGGAGGAGAATCGAGACTTGCGTATTATATAGACGTGCGGGTTTTTGTCAACCGTGCCGTTATTCAGCGTGCTTACTTAACTACACCCCCCGTTTCCCAAAACCTCGGTAAGACCTCGTACAAGCAACTTCTACAAACACAAGCGCGCTGTAAATCCCAATTACATACAGCACAACACAAAGCGCAACTAAGGCTTCTGCTTGCATCTCGGACACTTTACCAGCGTGCGCTTATATTGTGTGAGACACCACTTGCATACGCGGTAGCCTCTGTGCTTCTTAGGCTTGGGATCAGGAGTGAGTGTCATAGTTTTGCCAATGTCTCCCAGTCCACGTCCTCATGCAACAGCCAGCATTTGCCATCACGCAAAATAGCCGCGCCGAGTACGTGTGCGTCCCCCTTGCTGTCACGTTGAGAAACGTATGGAAGTCTTCGCTCATCAACACAACACCCGATCTCTATTGCCCAGAACTTGCCGCTACGATCCCGCTGCATAACCAGATGATGGTTGTGTGCCATGATCACATTCGTGAGATACTTGCTGGCGTACCACTTCGAGTCACCCTTTGCGCTTGACTTCGGATGGGTGATGCGCCATTCTACACCGCTTGACTTAGCCAGTGTATAGTAGTATGGCGCAATTCTCACCTTTGGCTCCTCACCCACGAACATGCGCTTGAGATCGTCGGGAAGAAACGGCGACTGCATCTGGCGTAAGACACGACCCTCATGGTTTCCGACCTCCCAGACAATATCATCAAATTGTTGGATCAACTTGGCGAGGTCTTTCTTGGCGTACCCCCACTCCTCGGATACGTTACCAGCGGAGGCTTTCTCCTGTCGGCCATGCTTTTCGATAATGGCCTCAAGTTTCCCCGCCATCGTGCTATTCTTGACAAGAGACTGTTTGATAGCAATGAGATCGTCTAGTGCTTCATCGGGAATGCCGTGCGAGTTACCCTCACCCTCCCAGTTGGGATCGAAGTGAGTCAAAGAAGCACATTCGATCACATCCCCCGCTAAAACACAGTGCCGCACATTCCAAATGCGGCACAAGTCTAATACCTTGTTGATGAACGCTGCCTCGTGATACGGGAACTGAATATCCCCAAGAATTGCAATGCGATCTGCCTCAATAACAAGCGGCGAGTCGTATTTTACAAACGGAGACTCGCCAATGACTTGTGAGTTTGTGCCGCCTGTTTTGATAATGCCCATACGGTAACGGTGCTTCTCAATTGCGACTACGGTAGTCGTTACGCCAGCGGAGGCTAGACGATGAACAATGTCGTGGTCGGTCATGCGCATTGCATTCTGGCGGATGTAGTCCTCCCCCGACATTTTGAGCGCGGGGATGATGGACTTCCAGTTTTGTTTTATCAAGCTACCACCAATTCTGAGTTTTTCCCACTTGATAAACGAGCAACCCAATAACACTCGTGGGTGTGCCGTATTCTTTGATCAATCTAGCAATCATTTGCTCTGTTCTCTCAATATGCCTATCCTCTTGCTCACCACCTAGACGACGCATGTCCCGATCCTTAAGAACGGCTACATCCGTTTCATTAGTTCGGACACGACCATTGATCTGATCCAGCCTCTCGCGTATTTCACCGAGCGATTTCTCGGCACTAGAAAACCCAGCTTTCATTGTTTCTAGTACACGTTCAATATCAGCCTGAGTAGCAATAGTATCTGGCATATGATCTCCCAATAAATAACAATGGCGGCAGAACAATTACTATTCTGCCGCCGTGTTCACGGTGGATGAATTCCGCAATTTTCCCCCTTGTGACGAGTTAGTCTGGCGGATTCAGCCGACCCCAGTTGAAGTGTTCCAGAACGGCCTTCTCAATTGCACCTTCCAGCGTGGTCACGTTCACTTTCACGCCGTAGGAGTCGAGTGCAGTCTGCGCATATTGCAGAGCAATGGCCTTCTTCTCAGCGCCAGCGAGGGTGACCTTGCGCGCCAGTTCGGTCTGCTCGGCTACTTTGACTGCCGCGCCAACCACCTGCTCGATGAACTCCCATTGATCGACATTGACTTGTGCCTTGACCAGCGCGAGTTTCTTCTGCACGTACGCTACGACAAAGCCAAGCGCAGTAATAAGTAGCGTAGTCAAAACGTTGGTGAGAAACGCCTGTACGAGAGTCCAGTCTACGAGGTTGAGGATGTCCATGTTCTTTGTGTCTCCATTGTGCTAGTTGAATTGATACTTACTCGTTGTGCTTATTGTGTGAGGAATTATACCACACTCCAATTGCACACTAATTGCACGCTAATTGCTTACCCATTCTCTTGAAAGTGCCACAGAAGCGCGCCGAACAGTATTATCGTTGCAACAACAAACACGAACAAGCGTAAGTAGCCATCAACGCTCACGCTGGCACTCCTCACACGGCTCGGTGGAAATGAGGTGTTTTTTCTCTTGGCACAAGTGCGCACCAAGCAAAGTAATTATTACACTTCCCCCAGCCTCGTTGGTGTCAATTGCATATCCAATGCTTGCCTCACCCAGTCGCACTAGACTCGACTGGAAGATGCTTAGAAGCGTGTTTGGCGAGAGCAAGTTTTTGCGCCTGCCTCTGCGTCCTACCCTTGAGTTCTTCGGGTGCGGCATCGAACTCGAATGCTCGTCCACCGTATTTGTCGGGATGCTTTTGTCTGTAAACATATCCCTTCTTTCCCTTTGTTCCGATGTTGACCAATTGCAACCGCCAGTCCGTGTCAGCCAATGTTATCGGCGGACTGGCGGTCGCTGAAAATTTGCTTGTTGGGGATGATCCTCCCCTGCTCCGTTTCCCTTACTCGTGCTTTGAGGTGCGATGAACTTCAATTCCTCTAATTGCTCATCACCCTCTGGCAAACTCATGCGCGGCACGGTTGCCTTCACAATAGGTCTGGCAGAGGTATACGTGCTTCCACCAGCCGAGCGACTATCAATGTTGATGTACTCAATGACACCCGTTACCACTGCCGCGTATCCAATGGTAATGAGCGCAACGAATGTCGCAACGTAGTCAGCCCACTTTCCCACCTCGGCTAACGATGCGCCACGCACAAGTTCAACGTCATACCACTGCATTGTGCCGATCACCAAGCCGAAGAGCACCATTCCGATGACGCCAAGCGCAATGCCGGTGAGGTATTGCTTGCGAATGCCGGCGTGCATACAGAAGTACGCCAGCAAAAAGCCCGCCTCTGGCGAGAGTGAGGTGATCCAAGGCCACAATGAGAACACACCGGGATTCATCTGCGGTGAACTGAGCAAATGAAACGAGCGTGCCCATGTGCTGAACATCAGTGTTAGACCAAGAATGGCCGCACACAGGTACACAATGCCGATAAGCAGGTCGGCGGTGTTCACCCGCCCGTCACGGTTGAGATCAAGCCATTTCATTTTACATTCTCCCTATGATTCGTTTCTTGCAATTGCAGCATTGGCAAACATCACTGTCTCATCCAATTTTGTCAATGCCACAGACAATTCACGACTCAGAGGACATGAACTCATTAGAAGTTCACCCATGAGTTTTGCCGCTGAACGTATTGCGTTATAGCGGGCTGACTGTTCTGAATTAGGCGCGTGATAGGTAAAGTCCTTTTCAAGTCTTTTATGATCGACCTCGTACATTATTTCGCCATCTTTGTCACTTGTCATTTCGTATTCTCCTTATGCTTCTGTTTTATTTAAGAAGTTCCATCAAGAGTTTCACCGCATACCAATCTGGGTTGAGAAGCACTTTGATACTTTGCGTTACCAAGAGAATAAAGACAACCATGTAGAATAACCATGCGATCCCAATTGTGACAACAACAGGGAGCAGACTATCATCCCCAAAACCTCCTTGCTCATCATGTTTCCTAGCCATCGCTAGAGCAATTCTGCTTCCAACGATCATCGCCACAAGCACCAACGCCAGTGCAACAATGTCTGCAATGGCCTCCATAACCACTTGTTTGTGTGCTAGAATAAACCCCTTTTCGGCCAGCGCACCCCCAATTTGTATCACGAGATTAATGAGTTGTTGGACTTGTTCAGTTGTCATTTCGTATTCTCCTTTTCAAACTCAAGAAAGAATTTCCCCATCTTCGTTACGTCCTGTGCCACGTTCTCTAGCGCCTCGATCATCTCCTCACGACAATGATCCATTACCTGAGCCATGTTTGACAGTTTATCCAACTGATCAGGGGACATGGAAAACGCAATGGCAAGCACGAACTTTATTGTCGTGTTGTAACCTTTTGCCCAACGCTCGATGATCACCGAGATACGCTCTAGGTGCGTCAGGTATTGTTCTAGCGTCTCGGTTATCTCCGCAATGGTCATTTCACAATTTGACCTTGAGTAAACTCAGAAGACTTTATCGAAGCGTCAAATACCAATCGGGCACTCTTTGCCATATCAATAGCAAGGTCTTCGGGAAACCATGTATCGGGCCATTCCGAATCTTCGCAGTGGTTGGACATCCAATTCTCAATAGCCTCGCACAGTGTTGCAAAAATGGTGGGGTGCATCTCTTTTCTCCTATTGTGTTCTATCCGCACTCAATAAGCAATGTCTGTCCAACAAGTAACTGGTTTGGATCACCTATGTCGTTCATCTGTGCCAGCCGAGGCCATGCCTCTTGCCTACCACAAAACCTCACCGCAATACTCGACAGCGTATCTCCTCGTTGCACAACATATACCATTGGCGTAGCACTTGGAAGTATTGTCGGCAACGATGATACCTTGCTTGGCGTTGGCGTGCGTGTCTTCAATGGCAACGAAGTCAGCGTGCTAGTCGAAGTGCGTGTAGGCACGTTGACATAAATCGTCTCGGTTAGAACTTGGGTAGAAGTAGTGCTAAGAGTTGGCGTTGTCACTCGCGGTGTGGGGAGGGGTAGGGTAGGCGTTATTCCTGGCGCAAGACACGCCAGGGACACTATTGAAAAGGCAAAAACCATGCCCAGGATGACCACCAGACGGTCAAGGTTCGTTTTTGAGGTCATTCTTTGGCTTTTTCGGTAAGAGCATTGCGTCTTCGTCGGGAATTGCCAAATCGCGGGGTTGCGCCTTGCGTATCAAAACACGCACGATCATGCTCTTCGGCCAACTGGAAACTCTAGCCAGCCAGTCCAGTTTCTTCGCCGTCTTGCTGTCCATGCGAAGGTTGAGGTTTCCAGCATCCATCTTCTTATCTGGGATCAACATTGAATACTATCTCACAGTCACAATAACCACCATGTTTAGTAAAATAGTCAAGTGACTCCTCTATGTTGATATTCCCCATTTTCTTAAGGATGGCCGTTGCTTTTGACTGATCGCGTCCTCCACCACAATTCCACTGTGCCTCAAGTCCCTCTCCGCGAAAATCACATCCCTCCGAGCCACAAAGTCTCTCAATAAACTCAGACCATTTAGGATGATCTGGAGTCATTGGTATTAGTTTTCTACGCTTGGTTTTCTTGATGGAAGTAGTCATGCGTCTATACTATGTCAATATAGGGTAGTTGTCAAGCATAGAAGTATGAGTATTTCGTGAGAGAGTTTTGAGGCGAAAAAATACTGAGGGGGAATGCAATTATCGCATTCTGTACGGGTTACACTCGTGAGTCTGAATGTACAAGTTGCCAGTTCCACCAAGTTCTGTTTTACCCGCCTTCAAGTCACACTTCACTTGTATCTTGAATCTCGGAGAAATGATAAGATCAGTACCTCTAATTTGCAAGTCTGCGTCAGTGACATCCATTGCTATAAGTGGAAGCCTAATAAGCCCCATCAGAAACATGTTCTTTACCACATTGACGGCCCATACACCCTTATCACTTGTTGACCATCTCCTAATGAGTCCCATAGGAGGAATAAGATCATCGGGTATTTCAAACTCAAGCATTGACGGAATTTCATTGGGAGAAATGATATACCCTTGTGCGGTTTTAATGTCGCCAGTCCAAGCCTCTCTTTGTCTCAGACAACTTGCGCTTGTTTCGATATATTCAACTGCTCTCTGAGTCTCAAAGACAAACACCGTTTTGGTAACTGCCGATACATGCGCTCGATAGTCACTCTCTTCTTCCTCAATACCATATTTCACAAGTGCGGTGTTAAACATCTTCATTCCCCCATATACTCCAGCCCTTTATCTTCTTCCGGGCAAAGAGTTCTATCTTATTGGCAGAGGGATACAGTGTTTCAATAATGTTCCTGAATTCCTCCGGCTTCTCCGAGTGTTCTTTTGTTCTTTCAACTTGAACCACGCTATCGAACAACTTGTTGTTCTCCGGTGTAAAACTTCCGCGTACACATACTAACAAAAACTCATGCCTAACAGAATTATAGTGACCAAAATTGTGCTTCACCTTATCCCACACGAACGAAGTTTTATACTTGAAACCCCATGCTTTGACAACAGGGAAACACTCCTCCAACAAGGGTGATGTAACCCAAAGAAATAACACAGCATTGTCCTCAACAACACCCCTAATATCTAATGCACATAGTTCCTTGATGGACATGCTTGGATAATGACGCTCGACATGGCCGTAGTTGTCATCGTTGATAATGCCCGCATTGCCATACTTCCAGGGAGGGTCAGCGTAGAGGACTGAATATCGGCCAGAGAGTTTTGGAGGAGGCTTCTTTTCAGATTTGACGATCTCACGTTTAGCCTCGGAGATAGTTGCTTCGCCAGAACGCATTTTCTCGAACAGATCGGGACGCTTCTTGGCTATCTTCTTGGCATCGGAAACATATTGGCGGTTTGTACCTGTTAGTTTAGCAGCTTGTTCTGTAGCAGTATTTTCGTGTGCTTGCTTATTTGCCTCCTTGTCAGATAAGGTAGCCAAAGAATTGGCTACCTTTTTTCCTCTACCCTCACTAAGTTTCTGTTTTTCTCTTGTCTCTTCCCCCAACATTGGCAACATATCCACTGCGATAGTTGCCTTCTGCGTACTGCTCAAGTGTCGCCGATGCAAATTCAGCGACACAACAAACTCAACCAGCGATCCCTTGCCACTCCATGTCTTGAACTTCGGCTCTACTCCTAACTCCTTACAGGCATTGTATCTATTCCTCCCATCAATAATTTGATCCTGATAAATCCAGATCGGCTCTATCTGACCATTGACAGATATATCGGCTTTGAGTGCTTCGTACTCATCCTTGCTCATCATTGGGAATAAGTTGGATACTTTATGGAATTTCATTAGATACTCCATGAAGCGATAAAGCCGCTGTCTTGGTTTCTCATCCTTGCTGAGGGGAATGGGACATTCAAGACAACGGCTCTATTGCAAGAAACGAAAATGTCCGCAACCCCTCAGCACGGACATTATACCACGATATGTCTGGTTGTGCTTTCGGTTCACATAGAACATCGGTGCATCTTTGTAACGGACGAAACCGTAACCAGTTGATCATTCATATTCCCAGACTCGTTATTCTGGTTAATTCCCGATCAAATGTCGTGGGTAGACTTTTATTTCCAACCAAGAAGTCTTTTCCCATCTCTGTTATTGTGTAGTCTCCTCGACATCCGCACGGACAACCATGAACTAGTCCACGCTTGATTAATTTTGCCATCTTAGCCATCTGCAATTTTGAGGGTGTTCCCTCTGGCATAGCATCTTGCACGGTTGGCATAGAATAACCCTTGCCCCAAGTACACCAGTTCCCATTCTGGGAAAGAATAAACTCAAGAATCGGCCTATCTGGAATGTCTTTACATTGCACTGTGCTATTTCCTTTATAACATTTTGAGGCGAAAAAATACTGAGGGGGTTATGCTTATCCCTCAACCAACGACTCCACGAAGTCCTTACTACAACTCTTCTGCATACCCATTTTGCGAAACGCGCCATCGGCAATTGCCACGTACCCTCGCACGTTGAAAGCATCATCGTAGTCAATGTCTCTCCCGCGTCGCGTTCTTCCCGCTCTTTGTTCAAGATCGCTTGCCGTCTGCCACTTGTAGAACTTGCGGTCGTAGTTCATGCGCTCGAACTCATACGTTCCCGGCGCGCAGTAGGGGAAAGGACATTTTGCAACGATAGCGATTCTCTCCTCGCCTAAGTCAACTCCCGCATTGAATGTCGGCGTCACGACTAGCATCCCTCGCTTCCCATTGCTTCTCTTCGTTGCATTCCACTGTGCGAGTTGGTTGCTTGTATTCCCTCGGTCAGGCACGAACAACCGTTGTTTGTCTACCTTATGCTTTATCAGTCGTGCAACTAGGTCGTCTGCCTGTCGCCAACTTGTAACATGAATAATGCCACTCCAGTCCTCAGGGAGTTGGTTCAACGCATTGGCTATGATCTCTGCTTGCTTGTCCCTCGCGGTCTCATTTGCGCTCATGCCCATCGTTGGACAGTCCAGCACATGCACCGGTCTTGTCTCTGGCAGCCACTGGTTCTGCACCTGCTCAAAGTCGTAATGCTCGATACCTAATTCCTCAGCCAAGTCTTGCACATTGCCTAGCGTTGCACTCATCATCATTACCCTCGGATATACACCGAGAAACAACCGAGGAAAGTGATGCCGCGCCGTCAACGGCTTGATGAACATGCCCGCTGACTTCGTGCCATCGCTCCTCGCAATAGCCTGTCTACCCGAGCGTATATGCCAGTCGTCGCTTGCGTTGCTCATGGCGATAAGCGTTTGTTCGAGTTTCATCTGCATACGCTCGGCTTGCGCCTTGCGCGGTTTATTCTCCTCCCCCTTGAGCGTATGTACATGGAGTTCCAGACGCTCAGTTGTATCCTCCAACCACTTTAGGCAAGCGTCGAATGACTCCTTGCTTGAGTCATAGCATGAGGGAAAGTCAGCCAATCGCCACTTGACCCTCTCCGATTCCTTCACCGTGCAACTCACAAACTCCAACACTTCATCGGGGAGAATGTGTGCCTCGTCTAGCACAAGGTAGCCAGTAGACCACTTCTTGTCTTTTACCCACCGGCTCGTGAGCATGTAAGCGTAATTCAACGCGCGCTTGTGCGACTGCTGCGTAATAGCCTTCTGGATCAAGTAGGGACACTTATCTGCTACCTCGCACTTGTCCATCTGCAATTCGTACAAGCACTCCGCTGCGCTCGCCTCGACATATGCTCTCCCGTTATGCACACAAGGATAATTCCCCCGGCCAAAGAGCATGTCGAAGTCGTACAACTCGCGGTATTGCTCCTGCAAGGCTTTAGTCTTCATGCAAGCCGTTGCGCCAAGACGTTCAGCTAATGCACGTGCATACGCCGTCTTTCCAGACCCGACAGGCGCTTGTAAAAATATCACACTCCCCACCGGTTTCTTGAGAAGCGTTTGTGTGGCCTCCCATTGTCCCTTGCGCCAGTCATTGTGTGTGAGTCCGTAGTTGCTCGGTCTCTCTCTTGTGTTGTCAGTCATGTATCCCTCTCTCCTGTTTGTCTATTACTTACGTCTCGCCTTTGCTTCCCACACCGCTAACTCCCTGTCCATCCTCTCCACTAACTCCTTCTGCCTATCCTCTCTCGGCATCACGTAAGTCCTCTTCGTATCACGATGCAAGTCAAGTATGCTCAACCTCACTTGTACAACCATCCCCTTCGGCCATACCTCACTTGCCAGACTTACCCGAAACTGGTCGTATGGAAACTTACTCCCCTTCTCGTACACCGGCACATCATCCTCACTCGGACACCATATAACTGTCACCGTCTTGATCACCTTGCTTTGATAAGGTTTACCACCCTGTGCTTTCTCAAGCAAATACTTGGCCTTCTGCCGCTGGCTACTTTTGATCCCTACACACTTCGGACATATGGTTTTTGCACTTCCCCATATCGGCCCTCCGCACATGTAGCAGGTTGGGTCTTTCACTCTCTCTCTCCTCTCGCTGTAAATTAGAACATTTGTTGTTGGGGGGGGTGGGAGGTAGTAGTGTATGCTCTATAGAGAACAGGTATCCCTATCCTAGACTCTATTAAGATCTATTATAGTAGCATATACTACCTCCACCTCCCCCACCCCCCCTGCAAGGAGTGGTGCATGTATTGACAAAAACAGACAAATAGGGGGTGTAAGGAGTAGTGTAAGTACCATGCACCCCTACTTACACCCCCCTACCTAACTTGACATAAGAATTTTTGATGATTTACCCCTAACACACACCCATCCATCATCTCGCTGGACTGGTTTTATGCCAAGTCGCTTCCTAGCCTCTTGTACCATAGCCTTGTTGAATCCAGCCAATACCGCACGCTCGTTCATTTCCTCGGAAGGTATCTCATCTCTATCCTGAAACAAGCTGGCTATGAACCGAGTACATCGTTTTGTCTTCGTGTCATTGCGAAGATCGTAACGCTGTGCATACTCAGGAAACGGATCGCTCTTGACACGATCCAATAATTCTTTAGGAGTCAGTCCAATATCATCACAAGCATCTGTAAGAAGTCGCTCGATTTCCTCATTGGGAGTATCCTTATAGATACTGGCAATATGATATGCCTCAGCATACTGCGAAGATATGATCTCGGCTTTGACTCGGCGTGTCAAGTTATCCTTGGGCTCGCCACCTCCAGCTATCACATGACGCATTTCAATAATGCACCACGAGGCGAAGAATTCCTTGCTCCAACCTCGGTTATTACTTTCCTCAGATAACCACCAGAACACATCCTCTGGAATATGAATAAGGTTGAGACGACGCGAATTCTTTTCCTCCTTTTGCGGGATAAAGAATTCTTTTTCCTTCCTCTCCGCCTCATCTCCGAGACGTTGCAACTCCTCGAAGTCTGGCATTCCATCGTCTTGCTGGTTTATCTTGAATTGTGACATTGTGGCCTCCACTTTTTGGCATATTGCTTGTGATCATAATGTACGAGTGCCGCAATTGTCACCAGCAATGACGCCAGCGGGGAGGCCACGAGAATTAGATAGGGAGTGAAACCGATGGTGAGAAGTGAGAAGGGAGAGGGATCAATGGTCATGCTGTGTATTTCGGGAGAGGCAAGTCCTGGACTCGCTGGACTGCGATAATGCCACGACCAAATTGAATTCGCTCCTGCGCGCTTGCTTCTGCAACTATATCTCGCATCGCCCGCGCCCCGCGCTCGAAGGCCTCGCGCAGGGCAGCGTCGAGCTCCTGATCGTCGAGCGGTCGGGCCAGCGTCGCATAGAAATCGGCGCTACGTGCTTCCATGATCATGACGATCTCCTCTCGACTCATTTGCGTTTCGGGTTTCATGTTATCCTCCCAACTCCTCAGCATAGTTACTCTTATACCATCGCTTGAACGCATCACGCCTATTTACAATGGCACGCACCAACGCAATAACGCTACCGCGCTCGCCGGCGTGCGTTCCGGCACGGTGGATCATGCCCAACTCCTTTGCTAGTTCGCACGCCTCGCTATACAACTTGCGTGGCATACCGAGGCTCATATTCGCCTTTGTGTAAGTGAGCCAGTTGCCAGCCAGAAGTTCACGACCGTACATAGTGATACGCGCTAGGACTTGCTTACCCTTGCCGGGCTTCGTTTCAATTGCACCCATCTTGAGAAACGCATTCACGATGTTCGCGCGTGAGATATATGTTTCCACTTTCGGCGTAAGAATGTCCACCCACCCACCGTCATCGTGCAAGGCTTGGAGAAACGCCTTGCGTGACCGAATGGAGGAGAGAGGGGGTTGCTTCCGTCCTTTATTTGGCATTGATTGTCTCCCATTGTGCGGTAATTTGATCATCGCTCAGACCGGCAATGTGCTTGAGCAAGTCGGGTAATTTTTTGCCAGAGGCTTTCCATGTAGCGATAGCCTCGGAGCGTGTTTTGGGTACACCGCCACTCTCCGAGAATTGCATGTCTGTTGCAGACTTATCGCTAAAACTGACATTGTTGCCAACGATACCGGCGTCAACCAACGCCAGTGTCTTTTCCATCTCCTGAATTTCCAAGTCTTTGATCATCATCTTCATTTGGATATTGCTTAGAAACTCGGAGGCCATATCACGTTCGTCATCACTCCATTTCTCATTCGTCTGAAGGTTTGTCAAGTCACATCCAACTTCAAGATATTGATTGATATGTTCCCAATCACAGATCGGAATGCGATATGGCAACAGTCTCTTTTGAATGTACTTGTCATTCTCTACATCAATATCAAACTCGCCCATGCGTTCTTTGATCACCAAGCCAGCGGGTTCACCGTTGGTATTCAGTGGCTCAGGTACAAGCCAAAGCATTAGGCTACTGCGTTGAAACAAAACGGTCGGGTTGCCAGCCATCTGCACCTTGTTGGGGATAGGTGCTTTAATCCGCTTATCCCACACGTTGCGAAGATGGAAGGTGAAAATAATGGTTTCGATCCCGCGTCCCCAAATGCCGTTTAGAACATTCTCGTACAAAGGACGCAGAAGGTTGGCCTCAGCCTTAGCCCAATCCTTTGATAAGCCGAACTTCGCCATGTTGTAATCAACCCACGCCCTCATGCCGTACTCGAACTTTTGGCCGGTGTCGAGAACGAGGCACTTGTACTTGTCTTTAGGTATCTCGGACAGAGTTTTGAGAATGTAGCGATAGTACGAGAGCATGGCATCACGCTCTTTCTCGTTCGCCCAAGGCAAGTTGTCCTTTACAACTCTGTCAAGGATGTTGTCTTCATCTGGAAAGCCATAACGTTCTTCTACATCCTCCAGATCAATATATCCCTCAAAAGTCTCAGCATGGCCGTGTTTCTTCAGACGAGCAAGGATGTTATTGGACGACCGCTCCGCGTCTAGGATGACCATCTTGCTTCTTTGCGATGGGGGAAGGAAAGTCAGACCGAGACGAGTCTTTCCTAAGCCACGCGCACCTGTGATCGTGATTAGATTCTTGATAATGTTTTTGTCCATTGGATTTCCTCTCTTCTTCATGCCTTGTGTCTATTCGTATATTGAGTAGCCCAAGCGCGAATCTTGTCAAGAAGTGGAAGTGTATGTTCGCCTATTTCCCGCGACTCGTCAGTATCTCTTTTCCAAAGTCCCGCATCCCTGACGAACAGCCAGATTCCATCATCAAACTTAATGATAATGTTTCCGTCTGGCCGACCATCTTTTATGTCAATTACAACACGACCTTCTAGCAGTTGATAGATGGTGTCTGTCTGAAATGTACTCATGGAATCTACTCCTCTCTTTTTCATGTCCTACACTTTTCTGATGCTCACAGACGGTTCGCCCACCTTGCAGAAAGTGAGAATTTCGGGATGTGCCGCACCATAACCCTCTAGTGCCTTTGTGTCCCAACTTGTGCGTCCTTTGCTCCAGACGGCCATGAGTCGTTGCCCCTTGATGGTCTTGCCATAGCCTACAACTTCGGCTTTGATATTAGCCTCGATCTCAACAATGTTTCCATTAACCGTTTCTGTCCTGCCAGAAAACTCTGCCTCAATTTCGGCAATTTTGGCTCTGATCTCATCAGGAATAACACTGGCGATCAATGTCTCCTTGTCAAGACGCAAAACATCGCGCTGTGCCTGATACTCCACTAACTGGTCAAGCATATCTACAACTGATGTTTCCATGCTATTGCTCCTTCTTTTCGTAATTGTTCTCTTCTGCCCATGCGGATAGGAATGCTTCGTCAAACACCTCTTCTGGAGAAAAGTTCTCTTTTACCTAATCTACTACCCATGCCGCATCCCCAAACAAATCGCGGATAGCACGAGTAACATCACTGTCTGACACCGAGACAAATAATTGATCCAGAAAATCCTTATCCTGACGACCAGTTGTTTTTGCCACGTTATTACTCCTTTTCCTCTTGCATGTCATTCCATCCCACAAACTCAAGGATGGACTTGCGCGTTTTCTTGCCTACACCGACAACGGAATGATCGCTGATAATCACAAGGCAGTCCATCAGCGTTGGGTTCTCCGACTTTTTCCTAGCTTCATCGTACACCAATTGCGCTCGCTCAAATCCCAAGCCGGGGAATGTCATCAGAGTCCGTTGTACATCGGGTATCTTGTAAAGCGTCTGTGGCGCAGGACGAAACACGGGATAGTCACCCCATCCATCGTACCCCATCGCCTTGCGCTCTTGTACCTTGACTAAGCGGTTGTACCAGTCCATGCACCACGAGGCCATCTGCCTGTCGCTGAGTATCCACGATAGACGACCACTGCACCTATCACTCCCGCGCAACTGCCACGAGTCCATTGCTGCGATAACACTATCATAGCGTATCTCCCGCGTTCGCCCATCGGCAACCGACATGCCCTCCTTATCACACTTGAGATCACCTACGATCAACAGCCAGGGTATCTCCGTTACTTGGCACATTCGCAACAACTGGTTTGGCAAACGGTTGTCGGTCTGAAAGAACGAGGTGATGAAATCGTTGATGTCCTTACGCTGGACACACAATCCCTCTCGCGCATGTCGCTTGAGCATTGCATCTGACTTGGTAGGGAGGGACAGCGGAGTAATGATAAGGTCTGCACCGGTCATGTCCTCTAACCCCGTCACATACTCGCGTACCAGTTCAAGAATAGATGGGTGTAGGTGTCGCTCCTCGGTCGGGTCAGCGAGAATAAACTTGGTCATACCTACGTCTTGCTCGTGGTCAGTGAGTTCTGTTGTGCCACGATCCACGCGCAAGCAAGTTCAAATAGAATGTTTTGTTGCTCACGAATGACCGCGAGCAGGTCAACGGCCAACGGGTATGCCTGGTCAACTTCGTAATGTCCGCTAGCAGTTGCCGCCTCAAGCAAGCGCAGACGCTCTTTTGCTGATTCCAGCGCAACGAATTCCGCCCGTCTGACAACATGCTCGCGCCAGGCACGCGCGTGCTGGACACAGATGATGACATGAAAATCTCCAATGATCAGACCCGGCACACCAGGCCGTCCGCAAATCTCACAACTATAGTAATCCATGATATTCTCCTTAGTCAAACTCTGCTCTTATGAGTTCGCTCATTGCCATCCCGCCAGAACTAGGATAAGCAACACCACTCCAGCCCAGAACGCCAAACCAAATAAGACTATGCCAATGTACATAAGCATTCTCTGCCAAACAGGTGCAAGTTCCTCTGGCTCTTTGTGCCACTCACGATGGTCAATTGTATTGCTCACGTTTCCTCCCACAAGCAAAGTATGAGTGGTGGTTATTTCACTACTAACCACCACTCAACCTAACTACATATCTCTGTCTAGGCAATCACGATGTTGAGATCACCCATCGTCAGACCGAACTCAGCCGCAACTTTCGGCTTGGCTTTTGTCTTGAGAGCATCGGTGATCTCCGGGATGCTCATCCGCAAGGTTTCTACATCACCGTAGGTTTCCTTCGCCTTGTCAGAAAGGTCATCCCATTTGATCGTAGAGGTCTCACTAGCCTTGTTGCCAGCCGCAATTGCCTCACGCTCGCCAGCGAAGAAGCGTAGAATGACCGGGACACGGTTTCGATCATGCCCGCCCAATCCCACTTTCACAGTCTCGTAGATCGCACCGGGTGCAGGGTTCTGAACCACAAGCAACTCAGCCCACCGATCCCACGACTTCTGACCGAATTGGAGTGCATCGGCTAACTTGTCACTTGCCCCCGCCTCTTTCGAGTTAATGATCCAGTCTTGTGTTCCCAACTTAGACCAAATCATAACACGCATGGCCTGAAGACGATCCAGCAGATCGCTCGTGTCCAACTCGTTGTGAATATCGCCGATGGCCGATGGATCAAAGAGAGGCTCTTCGTACCACTTTTTGTAGCGTGCCCAAGCGTCTACCACTGCGGGGAGAGTGACGAGATTGAAACCTGCCGCATTGCTCTTCGCGGCTTTGTAGTTCTTTCCGATGCCCTGAACCAGAGCGTGAGAGGATTGAACCAAGCCCCACTTTCCCTTTGCATCATCTGTCATGTTGGTGACACTGGCAAGCGGCACAGCCATCACGAAACATGGCTTGACAAAGTATTTATCTCCCAGGTATTGCTTTACAAACTTGTCAGCACTCTCTTTATCACCGGGAAAGTAAAGCGGGCCTTTGGGAATTTCTTTTCCCTCCGAGGTCTGGAATGGTTCTTTGATGATTCCACCGAACCAGCGGTGGTTAGCGTTGACCTTGCCAATCATCCCACGCTGGACGAATTCGCCAGTTGGAAGAGGGCCATGATCTTCGCCAGTAAACCCATAGTCGTTCTGAGTGTCACTGTCAGACATTGTAATTTCTCCTTAGTTGAAAGTTGGATGTGAAAGTTGAGGATGTACCCGACTCCCTGAGTTTATGCTTCTCTAGTCACCTCCCTGCATTGGACGCTGTTGGTTTACGAGATAGCAACGATTTACGATCTTATGGCCTTTCTTCCTTCACTCGGATAGGTACGAGTTGACCCGTAGATCGCACGTCCTACTTACTGTCGCACCCCGGCTCTAGCAACTTCAAGTTTCTCGCAAGTCTACAGTTAGAGCGTCCGTTGTTATTCGCTCACACATGGGTTGCAGATACCTGCGTTGCACGATGGCGGTGCAGTTTATTCACCACTGCCTACGTCATTACTCGCAGTTGTGTGGCTACTCAGCGCGACTGGGTGTGACAGTTACTTTTGTTTCTTACCCTTGTTCTTACTCTTGCTCTTGCTCTTGCTCTTACCCTGCTTTGTATTGTCAGTAGCAGGCTCGGCTTTCTTTTCAACCTTCTGCTTTCCCTGCTCGCGCTTGCACACTGTACACCGCCAGCCTCCCGTACCTTGATTGACCTTCGGAGAGTGGTTATGCACGCGCATACTCACGCCATAGACACGATCTTGGTACTCGTTCGTACACTTGCAAGCAAGAATTTGAGTGGGCATACACCTGTCCTTATGGAGATAGTGACTTGAGCAATGAACTAAGCCAAACGCTAAAGCACAACTGCTTTCTGCAAACTACTTTTGATTTTGTCGGTCATTCGTTGTGTGTGTGTTTGTCTCGGTAGTTCACAGAAGGCAGATGTGCTTTGGCATGTTTTACTGCGACCCCGACCGCGACCCCGACCGCGACCCCGACCGCGACCCCGACCGCGACCGCGACCGCGACCGCGACCGCGACCCCGACCCCGACCAGAGCGAACCAGTAAACTTCTTGATCATTTTTGCTCCCGCGGAAGTTTATGTACCCATTCAGTTATATCTACAATGGAGTCTCGGTTGAGGATCACTGGATTGGGATATGGTTCAACCTCATCAAGATTTCCTGTTTGGAGTGTATTGAAAAAGCGTCCCATGTTTGCGATCCATGCCGCGTCCGAGAGAACGATGTCGCTGTTGGTTACAGCCACGAGTTTTCCTGTGAAGTAACTCGTCACCGTGCGAATGAAGTAGGACTTGCCCACTTCAAACGAGTGACTTTTTCCTTCGTTTGGTGTGCCAAACATCTGCGTCAGTTGTTTCGCTTCCCCGATGGTGAGGCTGTTGATGTCCACGTTTTTTCTCCTTGTGAATTGAGTTTGAGTTATGGTTTACTTTCACCACATGCTTACAGGGGACAATATATAACGACTTATGCTAAATGTCAATGGGCATTAGATAAGTTTAAGGTGAGAGAGGGAGGTTGACATAATAACTCGGAGATACCCTACGAGGACACGCGATAGAATAGAAGATGATTATACACTATGTTTGCACCTCCAGATGAACCAGTTGTTCCCTCAATAGTCAAGGTCTGCGTCCCGCTGGCAGATATAGTAAACCTTGATGCAGTGGTAAGAACATTGTAAGCAAGTGCACCTCCAGTATCAACTTGTCCAATTTTAGTTGATCCTATACTCGCGGCAAGTATTCCACGAGTAGAGAATTGGGTATACATAAGTTGAAATTCCCATGTTCCATCTGTCATGTCAATTAGATATTTGGCGGAAGCACCATTGGATGTATGAAAGATAGAGTATGCGTTTAGATCGGAACCCCCTCCTCCTGACGTTTGTACATCTGCGTGTGCACAAACACAGAAAAATGGCAGGAGAGAAATTGTCTGATACGCAACCTTGTTATACTGACTTCCCTGAATAGAACTACCACTTGCCAACAGTTGTGCGCCATCTCCTGGTGCGCCAGTATGACCATGTGATCCGGCAAAGTCTATGTTATCCAAAGTTTGTTCGTCAAGCTTTGCTATACAAGTTGATTGCCCAACCGAGTAGTTTATAGGATTAGTCCAAGACATTAGTATCCGCCTGTCTTTCTGATCTTGAATGCTTGAATACGAACAATAGAACCAGACGATGACGCATTCTTCTTGCCACCAGCAGTAATAGCCAATTCATAACTTCCCGATGTTGGCACACTTGCTGGAAGGGATACAATAGTATTTTGTGATACTGCCGCACCATACATATCAATTTCTCCCAATGTACTCGACCCAAGTAACACTGAGGCTGTTCCCAATGTGGGACATGCAGAATACATTAGTTGAAATGTGTATACTCCGGCGAATAAGCCAACCGGCCATTTTGCCGATGCAACCGATGCGCTCGTTCCTCGAAACCCGCCAAAGACTAGCCCTATACATGCCGCGATAGTAGAAAAGCCGGTCTGACTTGCTGGTGTGTGACAAACAATCTCGTATCGGTTTGTATATGGACTGGCGGCACTAGCACTGATAAGAGTTGATGCACCCTCGCCAAGAGAACCCGAATGATTGTGTCTACCAATGATTCTTAAGTCATCATTCAATTGATTGAGATAAGAAGCGGTAAGCACCTTATTGGCAGAAAGTGAGGGAAGTGTATTATATGCCATTATGAACCAGTCCTGCGAATGTATATTGCTGAGAACTTTACTGTATACTCATTCTCTATACAGCTACTTACTATAAGAGTAAGAGTCTTTTCTCCATTGGTATTGATAGAGAAACCACAAACACTATTATTGCTGCCATACCCCATTGTTCCTATCCCCGATCCATTAATACACGCTGTAAGAACTCCTCTGCTTAATCCAGCGGGAAGATTGCCATACAGATCAAGTGTATACGTTCCAGTTCTAGTATAAATGTCATAGGCTATAGATGCGTCGAGTGTAGAAGTTGCTACAACTCCATTGTATATCCATGCGGCATTGCTTCCAGTGGGAGCTGTCTCTTTAATCCATCCCGTACAAGCAGTGGGAAAGAATGCACTAAAGGTATCATTGTCAATTGCTGGAAAGAAACTTGCTGGTGGAACAAATAATCCCTCTCCTGCGCTCCCGCTATGATCGTGACTTGCTAATACTGTCAAGTTGTCCAATACTTGTACCTGCCAATTGCTAGGCGAGATGATGGGACACCCCGAGGGGCCATCCCACTTCGATCCCGATATTGGAGAGGTTGCAGTCCAAGTCATGTTCTAATATCCCAACCCATCAGTTCCACCTATTTCGCTCAGGTCTATTACAAACACATTCTGTGTTGAGGCGCGTTCTAGCGTATATGTAACACTGTGCACACCGCCGACCGACCATTGTTCATCCAACTTACCGATGAAGAAGTCCTGCCCATTCAGACCAAGTGAACTGTTACTAATTGCCAGTCTATCATCCAAGTCACGCCGTAGTATCTGCTCCCAATTCGTTGCATTATCATTGACGATGTTCAAAGTAACATCGTCAAGGTTCTGTGGGTCTTTGTAGCGGTTGACTAGATATTGTGCAAGATCACGCGCCTTGCCAGACAGATGAATAAGGTTTTGCCCACCGTAGGTTAGCGTTCTTTCTCCATACAATGCACATGCTGTTACGTCACGCGCTGTTGCCGTCTGTTGCTCGTAACTCACCAGTGGCGAACCAGTAACAGTAAACCCTGTCAACCACTCAGTAGAACTACCACTGTTACTAGCAACAAACTTGAAACTTTCCGCAAATGCCACAAACGAAGTGCTAAAGTCCGCGCCAACATTCGTTCCCGTGCCATCTGAGGCAGTGAAGAAATTGGCCGTGCCGCTGGCTACACCTAATGCTGGTGCAAGTTGACAAGTGCCGGGATCAAGATAGTTGCCAAAGAAACTTCCACTAGACTGTGCAGGTATGTCTAGCGCACCCTGCGGTTGCAACGTCCAAACCGTTGTCTCGGCCTTCTGCACCTTTGGCACATACGGCACTTCTGCTACTGTTGCAATGTCATCATCACTTCGACGGTAGGAAATACCCGCCATTGTGTTGTCGAACGATGCGCTTACTGTTGACGTAACGCTTCGATAGTTCCTATCGTGGAACACGAATGCGCCTGCACCATTGATGTATATGAACCCATACTCGGTGCGTTCAATGTCAACCAATACCTCATCCAACTTGCGCCGCTCGAAGTAGGCATACCGATAGTTATCTGCGCCATCGGCAATGTTTCGGCAGGTAGTGAAGTAGCCAGCGTTATCAAGCAGGCTACCGGCAAGGCTTCCGCTTTGCACATTCTGATATAGCGTACTCCGTGTCTCAACCCTTTGTAACTCATTCCAGTCATCCGTACACACTAGCACGGCATTGCGACCGCCACCAGTGTCAGGCTCAGAGTTGATCTCTTTCAACTTACCAACAAAGCGATAGAACGTACTCGCGGGACTACCGAACTTCCAACCGATGTTGATCCTTCTATTTGGCAGTAGGCTTCCACTTAGGCATCCGCTTGTGTTCAATGGTGAGAACAATGCACTCGGACTGTCAACTGTGATTGTTGCCGTACCGACACCCACACGCTCCAATTCACTCGTGCGACCACGCGTGATGCTATAGTCTTGCACAAGGTAAACAATGTTTTCAAGTCCCGCACCGATGCCATTGCCAAGCAAGCCGCCAACAATGAAATCATCGTCGTTCGTTGGCGTAGCAACGATCCTCCAACCAAGACTAGCATAGTCTCCCTTGCTCGGCCAGTCAGTCTCAACAATTAGAGATGCAGATGCCATACACTTTGCCTACTGTATCTGTATCCCGTGTGCTTTCAAACTGCGTGCGATGATAGGCGCAAGTTCATTGCCTAAGCGAATAGCATCAGCGCGCGATCCGAGGAATGCACCCGCACTGATAGTTATATTTGTGCCGCCACCGAGCATATTATTAGGAATAATTGTGCCAGCAGTTTTTGGCATAAAGAGTTCTGGGCCAGCCTCGCCAACAGGGAATGCCCCACCGGGCCATACCGGGCCACCATGCTGACGACCCTGATGACGTGTCCAATCTGGAGGGGGTGGTATGCTAGGAAGGGTAGATATTAGGCCCATTTGATACATTATTGTGGCTAGACCAAATGCTGTGTTTCCTGCCTCTTGTAACCGATCTCGATACACAAGCATAGCATCTGATGCACCCATGGTCTTAAGACGTGCAACCTCAAGCATTTCATGAATCTGTGATCCCTCAGTCGTTACCGAAAGCAAAGCATCAAGCCAGGCAACCTTGAATCCTTTTTCAATTGCCTCCGTAATCTTCTTTATATCCTCTTCGGCTTGTTCACGTCGTTTTTGAGATTCTTCATTAGCTTTCTCTGTTGCTGCTCCCTCAGCAGCAATAATAACAGCAATCTGTGCTTGTTTGGCTGTCTCCAAATCCTCTATTTCTCGTGCATGTTTTATATTAGCCTCATCCAACTCACGGACATACTTATCTCGTATCATAGAAAGTTCTGCTGTGTGTTTGGCTTCTAGTGCATCCAAATCACGTTGTATCTCTTCCTCAATACGCCGTCGACGCTCAGTGGAATAATCATCCTCTACCTCGGCCATTCTTCTTTGTAGATCGGCTCTTTGATCGATATGTCGTCTCTCAAGAGAAAGCAATTGATCAAGACGCTGATCCTCTATATCTTGCAAACGCGCGGCTAATCTCTCGGCATCATCACCATAATCACGCCGTGCTCTCTCAATATCAGTTAATGCATCCTCATTGACTCTAGCAAGGTCACGGGCATAATCAGAATCGGATTCGGCCAAATCTTGGTTGACGTCTTCAATTGAGTCTGCACGACGCTCATCGAAATCTCTAAGAGAATCAGTTAGTCGTTGCATAAGGGCCATGCGTGCTTGTGCATAACTTTCATTCTCGGACAGGAGATTATCCATGAGCGATCTTTCCAGATCAATCATGCGATCATTGAAAGATTCCCTTGCATCAACAATGCGATCATCATATTTCCTGTAAGTATCAAGTCTATTCTTATCTGCCTTTTCACGAATATCTTGTAATTTATCATTGAGATCGAGTTCAAGGTCTGCTATCTTCTCCCCGAATTTCTCATTCTCATCTAGTAGACGGTTGACTTTATCCAACTCAGTTTCAACAATTTTATCAGCAGCCGCACGCCATTTATCGGAGTAGTTTTCTATACCTTCAATGGCTAAGGCGAAAACATCCGATTCTTTAGCAACGGCCTCTGTAACAGTATCAATGGAATCAGCAACCTCCCTATGTTCTTCTGGCATGGGGCCAAGCAGGTCAGAGATAGCCTTGAGTATAATAAAGGCTGGGTTGAGTTGCATATTGAGTTTGTATGCCTTCTCAATAATTGGGGCAATTGCCTCTCCCCATGCGATCCAAGTAGGAGCATGATCGTTAACAATGCTCAGCAATCTTGTCATTTCGATAAGAGTGGGCGAAAGTGCCTCGTTGAGAAATTCTCCAAAGGCTTGTTTAGACTCTTGTAATTCTGTTTTGAGTATGCCATATTTATCAGTAAGTGAGTCCGTACTCTCTCCGGCCTGCTTTTTGATTATCTCCCCGACTCGCAATGTTTTCTCCAAATATGCAAGTTGTTGTTCCTCAGCGGTGAGTTCTCCAACGCTTTTCCCAATTGCTGTAGCATATTCTATATAGGCATCTTCAGCCTTGAAAATAATACCGATGTTATCCAACCAGCGTTTCTCACCGCGTTTGATACCCGTTGTCAATGACTCATAGGCATAGTCTACATCGCGTATGGCGGGGTTGACTATCTTTGCCGCACGAGCAATTTCCATCAATTGAGGTAAATTATTTGCTAGTTGTTTACCAAGTTCTCCACTCGTACCCATTAGGACAATGGCCGACTTCGATTGCAACTCATAGTCGGTTGCCAGTCCGCCAGCCGCCTCACGCAGACGATCCATCACATCTGGCGCAGCATCAAGTGTTTTCAATAAACGAGCGAATGAAATATCAGACTGTTGCACCTGTGCGCCAAGTTCGGCCAGTTTGAACAGTCCCTCAATTCCCTGAATAACAGCGCGAATACTTGTCTGCAACAAATAAAATTTTGCGGCGATGTCCACAATGTTCATGCCGAAGAGTTTGAAGCCTTGACCAGCAGTGGTTGTGCTACTCTCTAACTCCTTGTACTTCTGTGCGTTCTGTCCAGCGGCATTAGCAAGATCAAGGTGTGCCTTTGTTTGTGTGGCTGTGACTCCAGTAATGCTAACACCAGCCTCGGCCATCTTGCGCTGTGTTTGCATAAATTCCGTATTCGCCAAGGACATTTTCTTATATACACTCATAGAATTGCCATACTGTGCATTTATGCGTGCGAATATCTCCTCAAATTGCTGAGAGGCTTGATCTTTTGTTTGGACGATGATCCTTGCAAGTGCATCAGCCATCTTGTTTCTCCGCTTTCATAATGACACCCCAAATCTCCAGGTCTCTCTCATCAATATGCGACTTGCCACTACTCGATAGCCACTGCTTAATTCTGCTAACACAATCGCGTATATTCGCCAGTGCTACTGCCGTATATACGCGATCTTGATCCTCGTTATCCAGTTCGGTAAACGTCCAGCCGAAGCGTTCGCAGATGTCGGCCTCGGTTGTTTCGGCTGGCAACCCACCCTCACCTCTTGCGTAGAGAGCAAGTTGCCGCATTAGTTTGGGGAGACAGGCTGGTACATCCTCTCCTGTCGAAACTCGTAGAACGCGCGAATGATCGCTACGACGATCTGCTCATCCACTTCGTCTAGCAATTCTTTATTGGAGAGTGTTTCAGCCTCAAGCAGTGTGCCGTCCACCCTTGGCAATTTACACGCGCTAATGTACGGGAGGATAGTATCAAGTATCTCGTTCTCGCGTGTCGCTTCTTTCAACTGACGCGATAGACGAAAAGGATAGCCACTAGGCTTGAAAACAACCCAAATGTTTTCATCCCCGTTGAGGACTTTCTTGTTGTCAGCCATGCGCTGACCTCCTTATTGAGACGTAAATTGTGCGTTTAGACAGCACCGGTTGTCGTGAGCGATCCCGCACCAGACTGCACTGTGAATGACATCGCTATTGGCCCGCCAACAGGCCCGGTGACATTCCAGTTCGAGAGCAGTCCGCAACCCGTGTACATTGGACTACCCGCCACACTTGCTGGCGCAAGCCTAAACAATGTATTGGTTGAGGCCGCTATTTCGGTTGCTAGAACGTCAACCGCAACGCTACCGCTGTTCCAGATACCGGCAAAGTCCAGCGTGTAGTCACGTAGACCGGCGATACGCTGAACAGTATCCTTCCCAAATGTGGTTGTTTCTGGGTTGTTGCGTGACCAAGTGAGGTTTGCGCTGTTCATATCACCCGAAACATTCAGCGAAGCCGCACCTGATGGGAAGAGTTGTAGAACCAAATTGCGTCCGTGAACTTGAGTCATTTGTTGTGCCTCCTTAAAGCAAAATGCGCCAAACTGTGTCGGCGCATACGTTTCCGCTACTTGTCCCGCCAGATGTGCGGGATGCTCGTACTATTATACCATGCTTAGACTGAATGCTTGAACTGAATGCTTGGTTACTGATCGCCTATGAATATCATGTTGATCCAGGCCTTGTCCACTGGCGCGCCAGCGCCGACAGTGCGTGTCTCAAAACGGTAAGCGGTGGTTGTTGGCAGCGCAACTGAGGCAACAACAATAGCCCCGCCTTCGGGAGAGGCGCATGTGCCAACGGCTACGTAGTTCGCATTGGCAAAGGGAGTAATGAAGTTGATCGTATATTGACCAGTGCCATTATCGGTAATGCTGTCTACGTTGAAACTGGCGCGTGCAGTTGGTGTACCCAATTGTCCATCGAAGTTGATCCACGCTTTGATACGATAGTCATTACCAACACCGTGTGTGATCACACTGCCACTTTGGGAAATGGTCAACCCGCAAGCCGTAGGCGCTTGAAAGCAAGCAGTTTGTGTCAGCGATGTGGAAAGGCTTGCGGCAATAGATAAGCCAGTGAATTTGATAATGCTACCCGTTTGTGCCAGTGCGATCCCATCGCCTGCTTGAAAACATGCTGACTTGGTGAGCGAGGCCGCACCACTGGCCGCAATGGACAAACCAGTGAACTTTATCACACTACCTGTCTGACTTAATTCTACTCCATCGCCCGCCTGAATGGAGGCGGTAGAACTTAGATCTGCCTGTTCGCTGGCGGCAATGGCAAACGATGTAACGGTACTGGTAACAGTAATAGTGCTACCGCTTTGAGCAAGGCTAATTCCCGTGCCAGCCGCAAGAGAGGCGGTAGCCTGTAACGGCGTCTGACCAGCAATCATAATATCAATTGACGAGTCAATTAGATCAATGAACTGAGCCTGTGTTGGTCGGTCGCCGGTTTCAAAGTAACTCTTGAGTGTTGTGCGATCTGCTTTAGCCATACCCTCACCCTATTGCCTATTGTGGTATCAAGTCCTGACAGGTAACAACAAAGCCTATCACGCCGTAGTCAAACCCACCAATTTCATATCCTCGGTTCACATCGTAACTCATGCTACTGAGATAGGCGAAGTCTACACTGTTGCCAAGAGATACGTCTTTGTTGATCGTCGTTTGTATATCGTCAATGCCTCCCCACACCTTGGAGAGAAACGCAGGCGAGTCACCAGTAAAGCGAATGTACAACTCACCCGTGATATGCCACGTCGTCATGTGCGAGACGGTGATACCTGTGCCAGAATGAGTCAATGGTTCATTGACATGTTCACCGGTTGGCGTGAAGATGATAGCGCAACCAGAGGTGCGCTCGATTATTCCGTAGTCACACGCGCTTATCTCGCTTGAGAGATACGGCCCACAACTTGTAATGTGTGTGTAGAAACCGGCACGTGTGCTGGCGAGACTCATTCTGTTATCCCTACACCCAATGTTTTGTCACCCGCTACTGCCTGTGCCGCGATATTCACACCAAGTTTCTGTGCGGCATCTTCCAGTGCGGCTTGAAAGTCGGGACGGTTCATTGTTTCCATAAGGAATGGATGAGGCGATACGCCTGCTAACCATATCTTCACATAGGTCTTTCGAGGATCGCGTCCTCGATCCTCAGCCCATTGTTTGATCGGTAGCCAAGGCGGTTTCTTGGTATTTGGATACGGCCCTGTGCCAAGTTGATGAACCATGCCAGCATCTTTGTCCTTCCACTTGCGAGTTGGCCCGATAGTCAATGTCTTTGTGCCTGCATCGTAATTGTCCTGCACACTCCCTGCCAGTTTCCCACTCCAACTCCGCTTGCCAAGTTGATCAGCCATGATGTCTTTGACCTTCTTGCCAAGTATGGGAAAGACACGATCTATCTCCTTTGGCATCCACTGTGGCGCACGACCGAGATTGGCAATAACAGCCTTGATCTCGGAGATGTCAATTGTGATCCTTACCATTACTGGCATACCTCTCGCACAAACTCTGCAACACGTTCCGCACCGTTGCCAACATCATGACTGGCATTCATCTGTCGCACGAATATATCCCAAGTTTTACCCTTGTCCAGCATTTGGGATATACGCACAGCATGAGTGAGTGACATCATGCTCATCACTGGGCCGGGACGCGGAAACTCAAACCCCTCCGTTGGCAGATAACAACTTGGCAAGCCAAGTATCGCGGCCTGAACACAAATGTTGCTTGGCCCATGTGCCACAAGAGCGTTTGCCGCCCTCAGCACATACTCATTGAACTGGCGCGTGACAAACCCCGTCACGCCATTGTTTTTCATGGCCTCCAAGTAAACCTGCTCTTGGTTCTGCATTTCGCTAGGGTGCATCTTTATGCACAGTGTTGCACCTAGTTCTTTGGTTGTTTCAATAACCTCGCGCAATGAGTTCTCATACTCTGCGTCAAAGTCGCCTCTAGCGGAGGTGAGTTGTCCCCACGAGGTTGCGTACACCAGCAAGAATGTGCCATCGTCTATGCCTAGCACTCGCCTAGACTCGGTGCGAGATGGAGGGTTGAGTCCATACCATGAATCTAGTTGTGGCTGACCGCACACCCGCACTCGCTCAGATGGGTATCCCCACTTGACATAGAACTCATACATGTATTCACCTGCTGCCGCAATGCAGTCCGATATGCTCTCAGTGTGTATATCCCACTCCTCACCGATGTAAAAGCAATTGGCATGTGGCACATGCACTGTTGGAATACCTTTTACCTTGCACCAGAGCACAACCGCTCGCGCATCAGGTGTCACATCCTCATGCACCACACAACCAGATATATGCCTATCGTTCTTCAGCGCATCAAGCATGTTGAGAATCAATGCCTCTTGTCGCACGTGCTCGCCAACCATCGCGGGAAACCAGTCGGCCACTTTGTCTGGCGCAAAATTGTCGGGTACGCTCTCGCCAAAGGCTTCGTGTATAACTGACACTAATGAAGCCGACTGTTGGTGTACCTTTGTCGCAATGCGATAGGCGATGTTCGTTGCTTCCTCTTGTATCTCAGCGTTGAGATACTTCTGTATGCCAAACGCACCTTGTATACCCATCTCGGTCATCAGCGCCGATGACTGAGGGTGTACCATACAAATATCGTAGGTATCACTTAGCGGTTGCCACAACGGTTGTAGGGTGTGACCACCGAGCATAAGCAGGGTGGGACGTTGGCTATTGTTCTCGCTCATTCTTCTGTTTCACCACTGTTCGGTTGACAACCTGTAGCACATCGTATTCCATGCACTTGCCGAAGTCTACCCCGCTGTACTCAAGTTTCATCCCACGATACCAGTTACGCGCAATGTACGAGGCGGGATCAGTTATGCTGTCGCCACTACCGGCTTGTGCCAGAACACCCCCGGCAGTGTTCCGCGTCTCGTCTGCTTGAGGTTGCCGATCCTCTCGTAGGTCTCGACGTACTCGTTCACCCTCGCCTCCATGCACATTTTGCGTAATGCCCACTTCTTCTTTTCCATCGCCAGTATCTTGCGTGCGGGTAGGTTCTGTATCGCCGAGTCTAGTGCTTTCGTCCAATTCTCAGTCCTCACTTTCGGATCATCCATTGCGTTCTCGACCATTGTACCATGTCGCGCAATGCCTTCATACGTTGTGCTACGAGTCGCCAGCCAGGGAACGCCAGCGGCCATATACTCTATTCCCTTGAGCCACGAGCGTCGTTCATCGTAGGAGTATGTGCCACCCTCCCACATCGTCTCGCCTTCTTTTCCCGTGTTGCTAGGAACAACGCGCATATCCAAAGGAGCAAGGCCAATGTCAAACGTACTCACAACGAATGGCCAATGCTCAGGCTTGACGCCTATCTGTCGAATAACTCTGTCTCCCCATCGGTTGAGTAGATAGTCCAACCGTTGCTCATACCCGCAGAACTTCAGGCGCAAGTTGGGATACTTCTCGAACATCACGTCCAATGCCTCAATAGCCCCACTGTACACCCAACTATCCACATGGCTAATTGAACCACCCCAACCGAGTACGATCCACTCCTCACTTCCCTCACGAAACTGCCCGTTGAATAACATCTGCTGTGCGTTTTGAGGATCGGCAGAGTACGAGAACGCAATGTCAGGCGAGCCTAACGGCTTCGGCACACACTTCTCATACCACATGCGCCGAGGCCAGTTCGGTAGCCAGAAGCCGGGAGCAATATGCTCTACATCTTTGATCATCACCTTGCTCGGTGATGTGAAAGCGTCCACATGCCTCAGTCCCTCCATCAGTGCGTCAGGAGGATACATTGGCATATTGCCCTTGTTAGCAATCCAATAAGCCCACGCCGGGTTGCTGGGCGGCAGGCAATAATAATGATCGTCGGCGTCCAAGGTTACAATTTTACCAAGCGTGCGCCAATAGTCCATCGCGGCCCATACATCGGGGCTAAGCGCGTTACGCTGGAATACCAGCACATCTGCCTTCCCAAGTATCTGATGAACCTTGGGGTGGTTGAAGTCTAGCGCGGTTGGAAGATAAACCAACTGTGCCGTGTGAGGCGTGCGACCAGCCTCGTGCTCGGCGTTCAGACTGTCAGAGGGTATTTTTGCTCGCCATTCAGTCAAGAGCAGTTCCATTCTGCGTCGCTATCAGCATATAAATATGTGATGTGTGTGCCACGAGTAGGAACTGCCATTAGAAATCACCCCCCTTCATATTGACAGTCCAATGAAACTGTCTTATAATGAGTGGAGAAGGGACTCCTCCATGAAACGCAGATGGGAAAGTGAACAAGTCTTCCTCGCTCTCTATCATAATAGCTTGTTTGAGATAGACTTTGATACTGGAAAAATCTTCTCATATCTCTCTGGTAAACATAGAGAAATGCGTTCTAAACAAGGTAACGGATACTGCAATCTTTCCGCCAGAAATCATTCTATTCTAGCACACAGATTTATCTGGCTGGCTTCTGGTCAAGAAATTCCAAATGACTATGAGATAAATCACAAGAACGGTATCAAGTCTGATAACCGTTTATCTAACCTTGAGTGTGTTACCCGTTCAAGAAACACGCTTCACGCACGTCACGAACTAGGGAAAGTATTTGGTATATTCGATAGGGACAATACTGGTGAAAACAATGGTCGTTCTATTATGACTTGGGAAAAAGTAAGAGAGATGCGACAACTGTTTTCCACTGGAAAATATACCAAGCAAGAATTAGCAGACAAATTCGGTATCAAGAAATCTCAAGCAAGCAACATCCTACTAGGATACCAATGGATAGAATAGTATAGCCTAACTCCCGCTTGTACTCGGCGTCAACGCCTCGGTATTCCTAAAAATTCCTCGCCTGAATCTTCCTTGTACAATGTCCGAGTCACCCTCATTCGCTTCCTTATCCGCAATTGACACACCTCCTGCGTATGTGGCTGGTGGCGCACTCGTTCTCGACACGCCAACCGTTGTCAGGTCTATACTTACAAGTTGGTTGAGCAAGTCGAAGAAGTCCTTGCGAAACGCGGTATCACGGGTGTTTTCATCGCGCGCCACACGCGCAGAGAGGCGCGAGCGTTCGGCAAACCACGCGCCATAGGTTGCCTCAGCCTGTTGCGCAATACCATAGACGGCATTACCAGCGGGTATCGCACCGTAGCCGTGTGCCGCGAGTTTACCATTGATAACAGCACAACCTGAGGACAGCCACGAGTTGACAGCCGCAAGAGTAGGGGAGGTCGAGGTAGTGAAGTCGGACGCTGTACCGAGGAGGTGAGGCGTTAAAATGGCAACGTCAGACGCGGAAGAATATGACATCGTGGAGTGTCTCCAATTATATCACAAACGAGTTAGCCACCACAGCCCGTTCCGCCAGCAATGGGTACTACCATTCTGAGTATATTTGACCGATGGGCGTCAAACTCCCATCACACTTTACCAGATCGACTCTACTACCAATCTCCCATCCCTGCCCGGAATGTGGCTGGCGGTTGGTATAAGCCGCCACACGGAGATGCAGCACAGTCCGGGCAGCGACAGATTGCGACACCGGCCGCGCAGCAAGACAGATGAGAACAGTTGTCATTATTGAATCATCTCCCTCACCCGTCTATCGGCTCCTCCACCAACCAATCAAGCAACAGCAGGTCGCTACCGCTAATCGACATGCCTTCAATCTCCGCAAATAGGAGTGGCTTCACGTCCAGTTCAATTTCCGCATCGAGAACCGGCCTCATTTCCGCGTTGAGCGCCGCGGCCTTCTCCGGCGTCTCGAAATCATAATGTGTCCCGTCCACCGAGAGAATTCCGTACTTCGCCAGCAGCGGCTTGCGAACCGCGTCGTAATCAGCGAGTTCGATCTGCGACAGGCGCAGCACCTTCTTGATGTGCAAGGCGACTATGGCTTTTGGCTCCCGAGCCCCCAAGCGTGAAAGAGCAGCAGAGGCATCGACCAGTTGAGACAGCCTAATTTTGATCATTACTGTATCAGGCTCTTCGCACCGCGATCTTTCAACCACTGTGGCAGTGCTTTCTTCTGATACATTGACGGAATCTTCACCTCATTGCGCTCCCGAACCAGTTCCGTCTTCCTCGCGGGATCCATTTCAGCGGAAATCCGCTCATCCAGGCTAACCACGAGAGCCCCGGCCGTCGCAATCGCCGTCTCACGCTCTATTCGCCGAGCCTCTTGCTCCGTATCCCAATCCGATCTCGTCTCGGGCGGTAGGTCGAGGAGGTAAATGAATTGCTTGCCGCTCAACTTCTCTATCTCACGGATTGCGCCCATCATATCCACGTCAATCTGCTGGCCCAGATAGCAGTTCGTCGAACGATAAGCCCAGGGATATTCACGGCCCTCAAGAGGCAACGTATTCAGAAAGTCGGTCGGGTGCGGTGTCAATTGCGGCGTGTTGCCGGCCTCGTCAAGCGCGAACAATTCCGCGCTGGCCGCCACATCCGCGCTGTAGAGCGACACTTGATTGGCAACTCCGCCAACCGGCGTGGTGCCATTGGCGAGTGACAATACAGCCGTGCCAACAGTCGTACCACCACCCGGCAACGTTGTCCCGATGCCGACGTTGCCGCTACCTAAAATAGTCAACGCATTTATGGGAGTTCCCACTGTTCGTGTTCTGAAATTGAAACTTCTAATGGTTGCACTATCAAGACGGCTGTCAAAATATCCGTGCGCCCCAGTGGTATCAAGCCACATGTCAAGACCCGTCGCTCCTGTACCCGCATCTCTCAAGAACAAACCAGGGTCAGTAGAGTCAGAACCGCCTATTTCCAATACTTTACCAGCGTTGTAAGCAGGTGAAGCTGTACCAGGAGCGACGCTTCCCGGCAACGTCGTCCCGATGCCGACGTTGCCGCCGTTGGGTTGCAGGATGATGTAACTCGTCGTGCGCGTGGCGTGGCTCGTCCCCTGCAACGTCAAGTCGTCGTTGGCCGCCGCGCCGCCGTTGATCCTCGCGTTCGATCCGAGCGTGAGAACGGTCGAAGCCGCGCCGAGAGCGATAGCGGTTGCCGCTCCGCCGATGTTCAGGGTGGTAACGGTCGCGTTGAGCAAGTTGAAGGTCGTCGCGGTCGAAGTAATATCACCACCATTGACACCTAAATCACCAGTCAGCGTCAAACTGCCGGTAACGGTCTCTCCCGCGAGCAAGTTGGCTACCGTAACCTTCTTGGAAACTGGTGTACCCCCAGGATCGGTTACGATGTATAAGATGTCTGTAGAGGCGGGATCGGCAACTTCGGTGAGTGCTGTAAGTTTTGTGCCCATGATTGATCTACTCCGTAGTCAATTGTGTATTGACTGTTTTCTCTATCTCAAGCTCGTCATCCAGCAATACTAACTCCAGTGTGTCCAGGTTCAAATTGCCAAAGTACGGCCCGCGCCCTGGTATACCATCTGCGTTCAGGCGAGGATGATCGGGCAACCACGCCTGCAAGATATTGCCATCTTTATTTGGTGTATTAGCAATTTTGATCATATTATCTTAGATAGGACGCAATGCCCAGAAAGAACGAAGGATAGAGGCCGCGCATGTCGCACCTGAGAACAGTTGGATGTCCACATAGCGACCGATAACCTCTACGCTGAATGCAGAACCGCTACACGCTGATAGCGCAAAGTTGGACTCGTAATCCCAATTGGGGGTAGAGGTTGAGGATTGCCGCACTCTGATACCACACACACCAGACATGGAGGCATCCGAATAGACAACTCCGGTCAGGCGAGAGTATCCAATGGAGGCAAAAGAACCGCTATGAACAGAACTAGCGGCAGGAAGACTAGCCGCTGCCGCAGTCGCGTAATCAATGTCCCAAACGGTTTTGGGGGCTTGAGCGTAGGTACGCATAACTATTACTCCAATCTCTACGGGGAGAACGAGAGAGGGACTCTCGCGGTTATGCCCGTATGTAGGTGAGGGTGACTAACCTGTAGGTTAATCACCCTCAATTGTTCAAGTGGTTACTCAGTAGACTGCGCACCAAGCGCACAGGCTACATAGCGCAGGCGCATACCGAGCACGAACACACAGGCGGTCGAGAGTTTACCGCTATCTCCGCCGGCCGATGCGCCAAGTTGCAAAACTACAAAGCCAAGTTGGTCATTGGCGGTGAACGACGGCAGTTTGCCCACACAAGTTGTTTGGAACAGACCGCATGACGTTCCACTGTACGAGGCTGTACCAATAGGTACACCCGCCGAGGCCGCCGTGCGAATGGAACTACCCGTGCCAAGGAAGCCCAAGCCAACGATCATGCTGACCTTCGAGCCAGTCGTGGCGGGAGTTTGCCCGGTCGTCCAGTCCACGTAGGCGATGATACTACCCGATGTGTCAGCATCGGTCGGCTTGGTGATCGTAGCCATTGCACTGAGAGGCGAGGCCGGCGATCCGCCAACACCCATGTTGAGTGCGGTAATAGCAGGTGAGCCAACCGTTCCACCAAAGACTGAGCCGGTGATGTTAAACAGCACACACGAGGCGAAGAGCGATCCCGCCCCACATGCGCCACTCGCGCCCACACCCGCACCTGAGGCCGGGCCAAGCGGCACATCAAAGTTCGCCGCCGGTATCCAGATGTCACGAAGCACACGCGCCTTCTTCGCCATGCGCTGATAGCCGCTGGCGTTGAAGGTCGTGCCGTTATCGCTTGCGCCTAGGAGGGCTGAGGCGTCAACTTGGGTCAGCGTTCCGTCACTGGCAAGTTGAGTGTAGTTCGTAGCGTTTCCAGAGCGAAGTCCGCCTATGAACCGCCACAGAAGTCGTTGTCTTTCAGCAGGCATGTCTCACTTTTCCTTTCTACACAGTTGGCACATGCCGCACTCCGTTGAGGGAGGACTGTCCAACTGCACACTTGCACTTGTGCTTATGATACTTTGTGTGCCGAAAGTATCATAGAGAGATACCCTATGCACACAAAATATCATTACGTTTGATCAGGCGGCACTGACGATTTTGTACCCCGCATCAACCGCCGTGAGCACCGTTGCCCACGACTGCAAGCACTCAACCAAGTCAGAGTGCTCCGGCTCAAGGCGATAGCGGTTAGCCATTCGTGACTTCCAGTTGAAGATGTATCCCGCACTTGGCGTCAGGAGAGATGGTGTGCTAGTAACAAAAGCCACCAGCATGTGGTTGCCCCAGACGTAACCGAGAGACGATGTTCCGCCTTCTGCACCAGTATCCTTGATTGCGTTACCCACGACGATCTTCTCAAGTTCAAAGATGGCCGCGATAGCCGAGTAGGTAAGAATAGCCGGCGAGCCAGGGGTGGCTGCACCCTTGATGCGATCCATCAAGTCAGGGTGCTTAGTGACGTGTCGCCAGAGACCACGTCCGATCACACCCACCGAGGGAACACGACCGATGGCCTTAGCAATGGTATCCACCGCGAGATTGACATCGCCAACTGGATCGCTGGTATCGTTTGACCAGAGCGTTCCTGGTGTTGCACTGGACGACCAGGATGTGCCAAAGGCTTTGGCCGCCACGTCAATTTCCTGCCGAAGCAGAAGTTTATCAGTGACGAACTCAGTTGCTTCTTGCAACGGTCGCAGAGGCGTATCAGCGTTGTCCACCACTTCGTCAGGCACAACCTTCGCATCGGCATACTCAAAGCACGAGTAGGTCGAAGTGGAAATGGTGTAGTCCACCAGTTGGGCGCGAGTACCCGGCGCACGGACTGCCGCTTCATCCCTGAACCAGTCAGACTTAGTGTAGATGAAATACTTGTCGGAGTTCTTCTGCACCTTAACAGCCGGGAAGATTTGCTCCGCGATGTAGTTACCATTGCGGTAGGCAATGCTGATGTTCGTCAGCGGCCCATCGATATGGACTTGTGAACGAGTCGGAGTAGGCATTATTTATTGTCCTTTCTTATGACGCACTCATCTGACCGCACGCGCCTTCAATCTTCGGGAAGATTTGAACTTGTGCGATAACCGAGCCGCCCCCTGCCGCAACCGTTCCGCTGTCCATGTAGCGAGCGAAGACTGGCGAGCCGCCGTGTGAGTAACCAGACACAGCTGCCGTTGCTTCAGTCAGGAGAGGCTCACCCACACCGTCCGAGGCACAGATCAGCCAGCGACCAAATGCTAGACCACAAGCGTTGGCACGACACTTCATCTTGGTAAAGCCGAGGACACGCACTTCGGCTTCTTGGCTGGAGCAGGGATTGTTCTGCAACACACCAATCGGCCAGGGGTTGCCCGATGGCCCAACGGCAAGGATCACTTCACCCGCAGCCGAACCAGGCGCAACCGCTTGCCACAGACCGCAAGAAGAGAAGTCCTCTCCCGCGACAAATGGCGCATCTGCAATTCCGAGATCACGATAGTTAGCCATTTTTCATCACTCCTTACTGGCTCAGGTTGGCATAGGCTTCGGCCAAGTCGGGTCGTTGCTTACCGGCCTCGACAAGAGCCTCGCCATATTTCTGCATGTTGCCAGAGAACTTCTCGGTCACGATCTTAGTGGCGAGAGTTTCAATGGTTTCGTCGGTGTTAGCCGCATTGTCACGCGAGAGTTGCGTGAAAACCGCTGACTGCGCGAGAACAGTGTTGAGTGCATCGAACTTGTCCATGAACCACTTGGCGAGTTCAGCATTCTGCTCACCAAGCGCATAGAACTTGTCGGCGTACTCATCAGGCTTGACGGGAAGCGCGATGGCGAACTTCTCCGCACGCACTTTCAAGCCTTCAATGGCACGCGCCTTGCGTTCGACGGTAAACTGCTCCGCGAGAGTATCGGCACGCGCCATTGAA